>ERZ773018.128-NODE-128-length-51353-cov-3.536025_pt1 | contig 51353 bp, 71 predicted proteins | sample MGYA00580840_ERZ773018 | MGnify/ENA primary metagenome ERZ773018 (study PRJEB29015, sample SAMEA2738125) | human oral metagenome | biome: human oral; feature: human-associated habitat; material: saliva | place: China | collected 2256 ... | reverse complement strand
TGCAAAATACTCTTCAAGACACTGATCAATGACTACAGCTTTTTCTTTATCTTTCACTGAAGTAATTTCAATTAACACAGGTTCAGAATAAGCTCTACTTTTAGGATTTTCTTTTACTATAACATCCGACTTATCTAATACTAATCCTTTCTTCTCTTTAAGATATTCAAGTATTGTATCTTTTAAATATTCTTTAGCAACCTCGTCACCCATTCTAAAAGCAAACCCAGAATTTGGCATATAGAAAGTACCTGAATAACCTTCATATTTTTTCTCAATTGGTTGCTGTTCTGTCACTTCTTCTTTAAATAGTTTACTAAAAAACTTAAACATACTTACCCCTTACACTAGTGCGAATAATCTCAATACCCAATACCAAGGATTAAATTTACTAACCCTACGCCAATTATAATACACTACTGCTGTACCATTTGTAAAGACATTTATTGCATAATATTTAGTAGGAAATCCATACCCTAAATCTTCACTATCTACAATAATAAAATACTCTAACAAATCATCACCTTTTACAATATCTTTAATTTGTAATGGCTTTCTTAGCCTAACATAATCATTCACTATCATTAAAATAGATCCTCTTTCATATCACTATAAGTAATATAAATTACATCAAATTTAGTTGAATAAATTTTGTTAGTATAAGTTCTTGTATCAGGTGTAAAGAACGCATTATTTGTAAAGCTGAATAAAGTAGGATTTAAAATATCTCTACTATACTCTTCTTTGATAATTTTCTCTAATTCAGCCTTTGAATAGTGTTTATTTTGTGCTGAAAAATAACCATGAACAATACGCTTACTATCAATTGAATCAAAATAATCTAATCCTTCACGCAATGAATCAAATGTATCATAATAACGCTCATGACCATCTTTTAACATTCTAATTCCATACAAACCATCAGAATGCACAATCAATAGCACTTCATACTCTTTAAATTGTTTTCTTTCCAAGATAACAAAATTATCTTCATTTTCGTAAGTCATAAACCAACTCCTTAATCAGATCTAACTTGGCTACATATTAATCTACTTAGATCTTACTTGTCAATAGGTAATAGTAAATAAATCTAACCTATCACTATGGTGTATGCACTTATAAACCAAACTAAATCTATCTACATACACCATAGTGATAATAATAGATAGTTTTAATTATATACCTAAAATCCTTAATATAACGCTTATTTCAGGCAATAAAAAACCTACCTAAACAATCCTACTATCACACTAAAATAATGCAACAGTAAGCGATTTAGGTAGGTTATATTTGATTATTGACTATAGAACATATCTCTTAATTCAATAATCCCTTTATCAATTACTTTCTCAATTGGTTGTTTAGTAAGCCAAGTCATAAACTCAACATCTAGCATATCTAAACATCTAGCGAAAGGAAATTTACTTGTATAAGTGCGTTTATACAAATCAGCTAATCCTCTTCTACGTTTCCAATCTGAGTAATATTTGCCTTTATATTTGAACATAAAGCCTGTTTGGTCTTCAATTACATAACCTTCAATTTCTGATTGGTCAGCTAGTTTAAAATATTTCTCTAAACTTTCCCAATCATTAACAGTATCTACTAACCATTTAGGTTTAACGTTAGTAACTCCGAATAAGCTAGTATAATCAACAGTCTCATATTCAAGTTGGTTTTTGATAGCTTGTAATAAAACTAATTTATCTTCATCATATTTAATGATATGTGGGTCATGTTTTGTAATAACCTCAAATACTAAACTACAATTATTTGATTGAATGAATTGTTTAATAAGCCCAATTTCACCAATACTAAATTGATTGTAAAATAGCTCTTTAAACCAATCTACGTATTCACTATTGGTAACTGATTTAGTAGCAAAAACAAACTCACCATCAATTACAGATAAAATGCCTAGATAACCGTTTTCTTTTAACCACAATTTAACAGGGAATTTTAAGTTAGCTTGTAATGATCGTTTAGTAGTAGCTTCTACTTCCCCGCCATAATTAAAGAATTTGTTATAGCTACGCAATTTAACTTCACCACTAATTTTATCTACAAACAACCCTCTAGCCTTAACTGTCATATCATTCCACGCTTTCTTTTTAAACGCCATACGACTAAAATTGATAGAGATTAAATTATGATCACAAGCCTTGGACTTAACTAATCGACTTGATAACATTTTATTTACTGTTTCATTTTCAGTAGTTCTATGGTCAAGTTCATCGCCTTGTTGTTCTTCAGCTTTCAATACTTTAAACACTGTATTTTGATATTGTAAAATTTCAATAGGTTTATTTGGTTGAATTAAGCCTACTGATAAATGACCACCAAATTCTACCTCACTTTCTAGGCAATAAGAATAATCACTACTTTCAACACCTCTATGACCATGTAATTGAATGAAATCTTGGCATTTACCTTGCAAGTAATTGTCTTGATATAATTCACCTACATTGGTTTCATAATTGCCTACACCTTTTACCATTTGTTCAGTTGAGATATAAGTCAATTTTGGAACACTAGTTAATCCACCGTGCGTAACCAAGTATTTTTGATTATGTAATTTAAAAGCATAACATTGTCTAACTTGTTTCCACCATTTGCGAATATCCTTTTTCAATTCAGTTACTTGATCTCCATTTAAATCTTTCACAAGTTCAGGTAGAGTATTTTTCAAGAAGTATCTTGATTTAACCTCTAAACCTTTAGCCCAATTGATTAAGTGTGCCTCGTGGTTTCCTTCCAATTGAACCACATTAGGTAAAGATTGAATAGATAAAATATAATCTAACACTTCTTTGTTTTCAATGCCACGATCTAAATAATCCCCTACAAAAACATATAAGGTTTTAGGATCAATTTCACCGATAGCATCTTTTAAAACTGTATAGCAACCTTGAATATCACCAATCACTTTTACTTGTTCATATTTTCCAGTAATATCAGGGATATAGAAATTATCAATTTCTGATAAAGAATAAATACGTTTAAATCGACTTGGCAAATCCACGTTTTGAATTAAAGTGTAAGCTCGTTTAATAGCTTCAACAGGGACAAATTTATATTGGTCACGTTTAGCATTACGTTCAATACACTCTTCTAAAGTGGTTTCAGGTTGATAATAGAAAATTGAATATTTGTAATGATCAGCTAAATCAACATACTTTTTAACCAATTTAGGACTATTATGGGTTGCATCAATAACTGTAAAATCTCCACGTTGCATACGCTCTTCTAAACAGCTTAATAACATATTCCACGCTTGAGTATCATTTCTTTGTGTAATATGCCAATTCCCTTCTTCGTTTAATTGTGGATTACAGATTAATGTTCTAAATCTATCAGCCTCTAAAGTATATGGCTCTAAACCATTTTCTTTAATAAAAGTTGATTTACCAGACCCCATTGCCCCACGTAAAAGTAATAGTGTTCTCATTTTATTTCCTTAATTAGTTAGTCATAATTGCAATTAAAGCTCGTTCCCACTCTAAAGCATCTGATTTTGTTCTAAAGCAACCACCACGTTTAGCAGCATCATATTCTACAGGACTACCTACAAATTCCTCACAACCAATATCACCTTCCCAAAAAATATAGTAATATGTTTCACCAATTCTAGGGATAAATGGTTTTGGTAAATTTTCTAGTGTAATGCGTTCAGGTGGTTCTTCATACATACCAATTACATCAAAACCTGTATCAAACATAGTAGAATATTTTCCATCTTTAGTCCATGTAACTGAAGTATCTACAACTTCGCCTTTTTCGTTAAATACTATTCCATGCAAACAATATGATAAGCTAGTTCCGCTAACATATTTTAAATTGTCAGGTAATTGATAAAGAACTAAAGCTTTATCACCGTTTCTTAATGCAACGTATTCACCTTTTAATGCTTGTTCTAAATTAAATTCCTTCATTTTGTTTCTCCTTGTATGAATGAAAGTAAAAATTCATCGCTATATTTCATCGTTGGTGGATTTTTCCACATATCTGATAACAGTGAAATAAATGATATTACTTCAGTTGATTTATGATCAATATCAATATAATGACCATCTTTATTAGTGATAGTGATTTTATAACCATTGCCACTATACCATTCAATTGATAAATTTGCAAAGATATATTTTCTAGACCCACAAGAAAAATTATGATCAAGTGTCTGATAATATTCAGTGTGATAAAGTTCTTCCAAAACACCTGTTAAATTATACAGGAATTTGTCTTTATCTTCATTTGACATTTTGATTTTTAAAGCCATAATTTTATTCTCCTAAGAATGCACTTAAAAATTGTTCAGTCTTTTCATCTTGCACTACATTACCAAGCTTGAATAAATCATAGCAATATTGAGCAAAATCTTTTACATAATCTAGTTCATTTTTGCCATCATAAATATTGATTTCTGTATTCAAGTCTTTTGATAAGATAAAGAATGAATGACCTTTACCACCAGCATACCATAAAATTCTAACCTTACTTGTTTCAATCGTTTTACTATCCCAATTTTCACGGATAACATAATGGTGTGTTTCTAAGTGATTTCTTAAACGTTTAAATAATGCTTCTTCTTGTTTCTTTGTCAATTCAAGCATAACTTATCCTTATTAATAATGTTGCTGAAATTCTTCATCTTGATCAATATAACGCCACCATAACTCTTGGTCATTGTCATATTGCTCTTCCCATTCTGGATTATAATAATACTCTTTGCATAGCAAATCAATTGTATCATAAATTTCATCTGGTTTTAATTGATAACCTCTAGACATAAACCACCTTAACTATTAAAATGCACCCAATAATTTCTCCAACGTTCTAAAGTTGGGTTTTCTTCATTAAAATTCATAATAGCTTGATAATCTAAAATAACGTTTTCAATACGATCAAACGTACCATTCACTTCTGTTCCAATGAAAGCATAAGTTTTATTAGGATAGAATTTTTTATTTGTTTCGTAAAGCTCTTTCACTTTGTTTTCAATTTCATCTTCAGCCACTTCAACCTTGATAGCTGATTCCCATTTTTGAAAGTTTTTTGATTCTTGAAAAGAGATATAGAAAGTAAACATTTTTAGCTCCTTAGTTATTTATCTAACCTACACTTTGCATTATAGGGATTTTTTACACCTTGTCAATACTTTTTGAAAAAAAAGCTAAGATAAAAATCTTAGCTTTTACTTTATAATTTTTTCCAACTATTTTCATCAATGCAAACAATATAGTTATCTTGTTTATTATCGTACAAGGTTATTAAATGACTATCAAAAATTTCTTTATCAATTTTTGTTAAGAATAATTTCACTGATTCGTAAGTATCAAATCGGATAAGATTTTTAATAACCCCTGTATTATCTACAATACTTAATTCCCAATTTCCATTATTCTTAATATCTGAACACCATTTTTCAGGTTTAATAAAAGCTAAATCTTCGCCATACATAAACTTACTTGATTTAGCTTTATCAAATTCGTGTACACCATTAATATCAAAATAGTTTTCCCAATCGTAAGTATAGTAAGCATGACCATTAATTTGATCATATACCACTAACCCATCTTTGTGATTATGTAATAGTCTTAATGCCTCAGCAAAATTCCAACACCCACCGCTTGTATATTCTTTTTCAATTGAATAGCTAGTTTTAAGTAGGTTAATAGCTTTAATTAAACTTTCCATCAAACTTCCCACCCTTCTGATTTTTTATTATTCTTTCTTGAGTAAGATCCTTTTCCTTTCTTTGGCTTTTCAATCTTACTTGAAAATAAAGGGTCAGTAACCAACGCCTTAATTGCTGATTCTTTAATTTTACCTCTTTTATGTTTATACATACAAATTCCCTCAATAATAGTTTAACAGTTGGGATTATAAAGGTAGGTATTTATCTTGTCAATATCACAAACAAAAAAAGCTAGGTATGATTTTACCTAGCTTAATCTTTATTTCACAATAATTTTTCTAATCATATCAATAGGGATAATTAAAAACGCTAATCCCAATGCTAACAAGAAGTCATGTAAGTTCATTTGTACTGTTGAGAATACAGCACCACCATATTGATTAATTAAGGATTGTGCAATACCAATACCAATCATTACTACTAAGAACTTAGGATTTTTGGTAATATTTTTCAGAACATTAAATCCTTTATTTCTAGTATTAAAGCCATTGAAAATAACAGCATAAATAAAGAAAGTAAAGATAAAGGTTCGTACTACTGGTTCAGATTGGTCAGAGATTAAATCGTGCAATCCAAACGCATTTAGCCAAATACCTAACACACCTAAAGCAATAAATAATGCACTTACAGCGATATTTGATTTCATATAACCTGTAACTAAGCTTTCATTTCTTGCAATAGGTTTTTCTTTTAAATAAGCTTTATCAGTTGGCTCACCGCCAAATGCCAATGCTGCTAACGTATCCATAATTAAGTTGATCCACAATACTTGAACGATAGTAAATGGTTCGTGGAATCCAACTAACGGAGCAATAATTGAAGTTAGAATTGTTGCCACGTTTACAGTCAATTGGAAGATGATAAATTTCTGTACTGATTTTGTCATTGTTCGACCATTCAAGATAGCTTTTTCAATACTACTTAAACTATTATTTACAATAACAACATCGCTTGCCTCTTGAGCTACTTGAGTACCATCACCCATACTAAAACCAACATCTGAAGCTTTAAGTGCTGGGGAATCATTACTTCCATCTCCCGTCATCCCGCACACCATACCTAAATCATGAGCTAAATCAACTAATCGCTTTTTATCCATAGGTAAAGCACGACTTACAACTTTCAATCGGTGCATTAAGTTTTTCACTTCTTGATCAGATAATTGAGCTAATTCATCATGAGTTAAAGCTAAATCATTTTCTGATTGAATAATGCCACATTCTTTAGCGATAGCAATAGCTGTCTCTTTTCTATCTCCTGTAACCATTACAACCTGAACACCAGCTTGATTTAGTTCTTTAATAGTATCAGCCATTCCCTCACGCATATTGTCACGAATACATACTAAACCAATCAATACTTTTTGTTCATCAGTTTGATATTGTAACGCTAATAAACGCATTGATCGATTAGCTTGTTCAATGCTTATTTCATTTAGCTTATCAATATGTTTTTGGGTTAATTTTGTTACTTTACCATCTTTGATAAAGTGGGTTGAGTTAGCTAATAATACTTCAGCAGCACCTTTCAAATATTTAATACCTACATCTGTTGTAACGCTTGCATATTTATTAGTGCTATTAAATTGTTCTTTTTCAACAATTCGGCTGTAGTCCAATTCATCCACTAGGTTATTATCAATTAAATACTGTAATAAAGCTCTATCAGTACCATTTGATCCTAATGCTTTACCATCAATAACCTGAGCATCGTTATTCAAACCCATAGCTAAAATAAACCCTTCTTTTAACTTAGGATTGATTGAATTCAAGGATTGATAAATACCACCTTCACCATCAATAAAATCAACTACAGATAATACACCATTTGTTAATGTACCTGTTTTATCACTGAATAAAATATTAGTATAGCCTGCTGTCTCAATTGAATCAGGATTACGCACTAAAATATTTTCTTTCAACAATCGACCACTATTCATACTAGCAACCATAGCAAGCATCATAGGTAAGCCTTCAGGAACAGCCATAATAACAATTGTAACAGCAAACATTAAAGTCTTCATTACTAACAAGGCAATCGCCATATAATCTTGAGTTAAGCCTTGTGATTGTAAAGCCATATAACCTAATACAATATTGATTAGGAAATATAAACCACCAGCACTATAACCCATTACACCAATACCGTCAGCTAGTTTTTCAAGTTTATGCTTACTTGGAGATTGTTTTTTATCTTCTTGTAAAGAGCTATTGATATTACCTAAAATAGTACCATCGCCTAGAATTAAAGCCTGAATAATAGCTTCACCTTCTGTAACAACAGTTCCCCTGAATACGCTATATTCACTAAACAAGTCATCAGGTTTAAATTTATCCGTTGAGCCTACTACTTTCTTAGCTTCTTCTGATTCACCATTTAAACTAGCTTGATCAACTTTTAATTGTCCATCAATTAAAATACCATCTACAGGGATTTTATCACCTGTCTGTACTAAAATTAAATCATAGAAAGTAATATCATCAACCATAACTTCTACTAGTTTTCCGTTGCGATAAACTTTATATGGAATTTTGCTAGATTGGTCTTTTAGTGCATTGAATTTCTTTTCAGCACTATAACTTGAAATTGTTGCAAACCCTGTACTTAATAGAATAGCAATAGCAATACTAAAACTATTCAACCATTCACTTTCCCCAATTGCTGGATATAGTGTTTTGATTGTATTGAATAACATTTCAATACCTAATGCACCAATTAAGATCAAAATCCACTTATCTTTAAAAGAATCAATAAACATTTCTAAAAATGTAGCTGATTCTTTTACTGTCAATTTGTTATTGCCATAATGTTTTAGATTATGTTCAACTTGGGCTGAACTTAAACCTTGTACTTCTTTCATTTTCTTTTTTACCTTTATATTATTCAACTACGATCAATTCTTTATCAATCGCACCATCTAAGAACTCGTTGATAGTTACAATAGCTTGTTTAACCTTATCAATTTCTTCTTTGTTTTCTAACAAGTCTTCTGGGTTAATATAACCACCTTCAAATAAATCATAATAAAGATCGTTAGTCCAAATAACGTTTTCTTCGTCTAAATTTTTAAATTTCACAGATTGTATCTCCTAATCGTTGTAATTTGTCTAATAATTTTAAGTTGCTTGGTATGTAATAAGGCTCTGATCGATTTCTTAAAAACACTACATCAAATCTATCGCCACCATCTACTACTTTACTTGGAAAAATGCTATCAATGTTATCAATATTAATAATAACATCTTCTAAATGACCATCTCGTATATTAAGACTTTTACACTTAATAAACCTATTGTACTTTGCCATACTTCTACCTACATATATTTAACGCCTAACCCGCCTAACTTATCTAATAATCTAAAGCTTTTAGATACATAGAAATTTACTCCCTCTGTACCTTTTAAAACAATTCGATCAACAATGAATCCGTTTTTCTCATAATCTAATTCAATGTACGCAATTTCATCGACGTTCAATACAAACCTTTTAGTTTCTTCCGCAAATGGGTTATGTAAATTTATATCATCAATAATTAATACTTTTTTCATACTTTTACCTATACTTTATACTTCTCATAAAGCTTGCCATGTTGATTTACACATTGACAAATAACGTTGCCCCAATATCCGCTATTTGGATTTTTCTCTAAACCTTTTACTACTTCTTCATGTAAATCAATTTCACAATAAGCGGTAGTAATTCCAATATCATATTGTCTTTTGAAAACAGTATATCTATTGTTTTCAATTTGCTCTAAAACATATTGGCTAGTAATTAAAGTTTTCATTTCAAGCTCCTTATAGCTAGTTTTTATTGCCTTTGTATATTAACTACATTTGCCTTATAAGTCAATAGATAAATTAAAAATAAAAGTATAGCTAAAATAGTTCGTGAATCGCTTTCTGTTGCATTATTTATTTTAGTTATATAATTTATCAAACTAACTACAAAATTGCTTGTGTGGTTGATTTAAGGGCTTTATTTTTGATTGTTGAATAAAGTTTTTTGTTCTTCTGTAAGGTCGTCAAACTTGATGAACACACCATCTATTACTAAACCTGCCCTATCTTTAATTTCATTCCAAGCCATTTCTAAACACTCAGCCAAGTTGAATTGTAAAAATGAGGCAATCACTTCAATGTTAGCACAAAGTAATTTTAATGATCCTACAGGATTACGACCACGTGCTACATCACTTGCTACAGCACCTAAATTGATAAGTAGGTTTGAAGTTAGCATATTCATTGGGGTAGCAATAAAATAAGCGTGATTAGAGTCTGTATCAATTTGACCACTTAATAAGCTTGTTACAACAGGATCTTTTTCCACTTTAGTCAAAGCAAAGAATTTACTACTTACTAATTCTCCACCAATAACATCTTTTAGTTGATATTGTTTAGCTAGAATACTTGCCACTACAACAGTATCCCCAATCCCATCTTTAATCATATCACAAGCTTTCTTAATCTTTTCTTTATCATTGTCTTTTAAAGCTGTATATAAATCTTTTGCACCTTCAGCAATCTCTTTTGCCTCTTCTGTTAATTTCACAAATTGGGAGTGCATAGATAAACCATTTGCAATATTTCGTTTTTCAGCCCACTCTACATAATTTTTTGTAAATTGATCAATTTTATTTTTCATTTAATTTTACCTTTAAATATTCAAACAACTCTTTAGCCTGTTCTAAGTCAAGTTCAGTGCTTGCATAGTGAATTAAGGTGCGGTCATAATCAACACCCTCACACGCATCTACAAACACTGCTATTGTAAACCCTTCGTCTGATTCTTCAATCTTAAGATATTCAGACCTTGTGAATTGACCTGTTGTATCTAATTTCAACATAATTATTCTCCATACAATAAAAGGCTAGATAATCTAACCTAGCCTTTACTTTACTTTAAATCTTATTGTAATTCAAGTTCTTTATCAATATTTGCACGAATTTTATCTAAAGTAGTATGTGTTGTTAATTCACCATTTACAAAAACAGGAACTAATTCATCTTTGCCATAATACTTAGCAATATCAGAATAACCTAAACCATCTACAAATTTAGTACCGTTTTCTAAAACAGCTACCATACCACGTTGAGAACGTTTAGTACCATCGTCTGTTTTAGGGTCTTTGAATAAAAATCTCTCTTCACCGTTTACAATTGAATAAGTAGATTTAACAGCAAATCCAAACGTATCCCGTGTATTATAGGCGTAAGTAAATGAACCCACCCCAACCACTATATTAGAGCTTGCAAAACCTTTTTCTTTCAATTGTTTCAAAATTTCTTCAAATCGGTCTAAGGTAATTGAATCACCATAAATTGCACCAATATGAGGATCTAATACTTTATATCCTTTTGAATTGACTTTACCACCAAAAATTACCCATAAACTTTCAATTAAACCTACTGATTCACAAGTATCAGGTTCAGTATTAGGATCGCCACAAATAATTTTCACAGGATCACCAGAATCAGGTCTAATCACAACTTTACCATCTCTAGCCATAATTTTAGATCTTAATTCAGGTAGAGTTTCTGTAACGTTCTTCCAAAAATCGTAAGTATCAGATACGATTGATACAAAACCTGTAGGGTAAACATCTTCAATTAAATATCTAAATGTTTCCAATTCATTTAAACCGTGTGAACTCATTACACTGTGTTCCGTGGCAGGGATTGAAGTTCCGATTAAACTATTGCTACCATACCAACCTTTTAAATAATTAATAGCTGGGATAGTGTCTGTTCCTGTAAAGCTAGTTAAATGACCTGCACCACTGATTTCAGCACTTTCTAAACTTGACATTCCACGCATAGAAAAATCATGGCATTGAAAAGGAATATGTAATAAATCATCGCAAGTCTCTTTCGCATACTTGGTTGCAATACGTTTATACTCTCTTGCAATTGTAGCACTTGTGCAAGGTTGCCATAACATAGTACTTAATAATGTTTCAAGATAATTAGTCACCCAATAAAAATCTGGGTGTGTATTTTCAATTGTAAGCATTGGAACTCGGATACTAACAGAACTACCTTCTTCAACTGCTTTAATTACAATAGGTAAATAACCTAATTTGTGTAAAGCTCTAATGTGTTCGCCTGTTGTTTCCGTTCCTAAATGTTCTTTAATAAACTGAACATATTGATCAACTACTAAATCTTCATCTTGATAGAAAAAGTTATCATTAAAATACTCGATCAAATACTTTTTAATAAATCCCTGTAAGCCAAATAATACAACTCGATCAGTTCGTGGAAAGTATTTATTAGCACGTGGAGTCCAAGTTGAATAAATTTTAGTTGTGCCTTTTACATATTGGTCTTTATGACCTACTTTGTAAAAATCGCACAATAGGCTAGGGATTGAATAATCTTTAATTACGCTCATTTTTAACCTCAATATAATTAGGCTGATCAATTGACCAATCCATTGTGTTCTCGTGATAGATACCTTTTAATAGTGGGTTGTTCACTAATTTTCCTTTTGCATAAGATTCTTCTAAGTGGCTTACAACAAGATAAGCTGCCTTAAACTTATACTTTTTAGAAATCTCTGTTATTGCTAAATCAAAAGTGCCACCATAAGAACAAATATCATCTACAATAATTAAATTGTAATCTTCAGTACCACTTACAAAATCTTCGCTTGTTTCAAATGTTAGACCTTTGATTTTACCTGTTGCAAAATCTCGTTCTTTATTGCAAACAATATGAAGTCTTGCAATTGGGTCTAATTGTGAGCTAAAACGTTCTTTTGCACCTTTATCTGGAAATACAATAACATATCTCCAATCATCTTTCAAGACATTACGGATAAAAGATTTAGTAAGTTCGCCAATTGTTTCTTCATTATATACATTAGGAACTTGAGACTCTTCGAGTATTTTATCTGAATGTAAGTTGCGAACGTTGATACTAGTAAAGCTTAAAGAATATAACAAGTTCAAGAAATATGCACCACTTAAAAATTGGCTATCGTTTTCAATTCTATCCATTCTTGCGTGTGGTAAATAGGGTACATATAGATCCATATCACAACCAGAATATTCATCATTCAATTTTGATGCAATGAAAGCTAAAGGAATAAATTCACTGTCATCTTTATAGTTCCAAACTACTTTTACAGCTTTATTTTCAGCTTCACACTTCTCAATAGATTTTAATACTTTTTCGCTAAAGTTAATATTTGTTTCACCAGCTGGATAGTTGGCATATAGGATAGGATAACCATTAACTGAAATCATTTTATTTCTCCAAGGTAAGATTAGGCTAACGCCTAATCTTGTAATAAATTAAAGAAAGTGACAAAGGCTACAAAAGATAGGAAATATAGGAAAGGTTGATTGTTATAGTAAGCCAAACTATAGCACCCACCACATACACCTAAAGTTAGTAATAACTTGAAAGCTTTTAACATATTACATACCTAATCTTAAAGCCCATTTTAAAGGATCTGATAATAAAGTTAAATCAGTTCCTGTCAATTTATAAATATGCACTATAGCATTTCCAAAGGCAAAGATAGTAATTCCAATTGCACCAATTAAGAAAAATAAACCTAACCAGAATGCAATCACAAATCGAATATACCTACCTGCTGATAAATTGAATAAGCAAATATCATATAACTTCCCAACTAGTAAAAATCCGTTAAATGATAACGCAATAAAAGCAAGAAAGAAAAATAAATGTGCTAATAAACCAAGATCTAAATTTGTCATAATTAACATACTCCTAATTCAAAGTAATTATTGTGATTGAATAAAAACTCAAGGATCTGATCATCAGTATATCTCATAATTGATCTACCTAGTCCTTGTGATTCGTGATCAACGCCAATCCAACCTGACCCTTCAACAGTAAATTCTAATTCAAATCCGTGTTTTTCCAATAATCCAACCAATCGCACTAATTCAGGTTCGTTTTTAATCAATTTACCTAAAGCACTTCCATTGATTTTATGGCTTGAGAAAGCACCTGATAAAAAAGCATCAATAGAAGCTTGACTAATACCACCATCAGCCCAACTACCATCAGTCTCAGTTGTTACAAACTCTTCTTCTAACCCACCTAAAAAATCAGAGAAAATATAGCTTAATTTATCTTCAACTCTATAGGCGTTAGGTTGTTCATAGTATCCACGTAACGTGATAACTAATTTTCTTAAATTACACTCTTGTTTCCACTTTTCTAAATATGCTAAAGGGTTATCACTTTTTACATAAGTTAAACTATGACAAGAACTTGAATTTGTCTCAAATGCTTTCTTTCGTACAATACGCATTTTAATCTCCTAATAAAATTTTTAATCTTTCTACTTCTTCATCAATTGAAAAAGCACCATTTAATTTTTCAAATTTATAAGAACAACCATTCTGTTTATTGATTATTTGATAAGATACATTAAAATCATTACCTAAAACTACTTTGATTGTGTATTTTGTCAATTCATATTGATATTGAGTGTTGTTCATTTTATTTATCCTTAAAATTTAACTCTTATATTTTTTCTAAATAAACCAATAGTAATAAAAGCAACAATTAAACGTACTACTACAAGACCAAGTGCTGCATAAATTGGATATAACATTTCTTGAAACGTGAATTGCATATATCCTGACTTATCAACTAACCATAGAGCAAAGGTAATTAATAAACCTAATACTAAAACCATAATTTCCTCCTTATGAAAAAACTTTATCAATAGCGTGTTCTAATAAGGCTAAATACTTGTAATTTTCTCTCGCTTCAGAGATAATCATTCTAGCCTGATAAACATCGAAAGGATAACTATAAGAAAGATAATCTTGTTCTAAAACCTCAATTGTAGCTTTATCAAGCTCTTTATTAATTGAGATAGTTACATTTATTTCTTTATCTTCTCCGTGTTTTAATCTGAAAGTAGCGTATTCAGACATGGTATCATTAAAAATACCATAGTTGCCTTGTTCAGCTAATTCCATTGCTTTTTGGTATTGTTCGGGTGTAAATTTAATAGTCATGATTAGCTCCTTATTATTTACTAATATCTTTAACATCGATCAACTGTGATTCTAACGCTTTAAAGTAATTTTGTAAAGTAGTTTCTCCAAATTTCTTAATCATTAAATTAGATCTTGAACTTGGTGCAAAATATTGATCAACAGCATTGATATAAAAAGAGTGTTCGCCTTGATAAAACTCTTCCCATAAGTTAGGATTTAATTTTTCTTTAATACCTAGTTGTTTCAATGCTAAATTATCAAAACTTACTACATCAAATCTTTCTGTAAGTTCCATAATACGCTTTTTCCATTTCTTGTGGGATTCACTATTTAAATCAACTTTGCCACTGTTAAAGCCAAAATCTTTCTCGCCTAATACAAGAATTTTCTTAACACCATAGAAAGACAATTCTCGAACTAAATCAAAATCATCAATACCAGCAATTACATGAAATACTGTATTTTCATAGTTCTTGATTTTATCAGTAACATATTGAAAGCCTTCAGGTCGATAAGAAATGCCTAACCCTTTAATCAAGTCATTTTCAATAAATAGTTTAATAGCATCACGTGTTGATTCATACGCCACTAAACGTTGATTTACTGTAGCATTTACAACCCAACCATTTTCCTTACAAGCAAAAAGAAAATCAGTTAATCCTTCTGTAATATCGTTCATCCCAATTGCAATTTCAACACCTTTTGGCAATCCCTTCAACTGATCGAGTAAAGCATTATAATCACATTCTTTACCGTCTGTAGTTGCTGACTCGTGGCAAAAATCACAAATCGCTTTACCTGTTCTTGGATTCATACCATAAGGGCATTTTGTCATCAATCGAATATCTACATTTAGTGGGTATTCTAATTTTAAAGGTTCATTATCTGGCCATTCTGTAACTCGTGTACCATCTGAAAATAGCTCAATTATTGCATTTCCATTTTGATATTTGTGTAGTAATTTCATTTTGTCTCCTTACTGTAAATATCTTCAATTTCACCGTTAGCATAATAACTCAATGTATAAAATTTAGTACTCATAATCTTCACCTTCTACTATTTCTTCTACATTAATCAAATACCAACCCCAGTATTCATTTTCTACTTGGTGCAAGCGTGTTTCAAAGTGCTGACCTTTTGCTACATTAAATCTAACTTCCAATTTTTCGTAGTTTTGATCTTCAAAAGTTGCTAAATACGTTCTCATTCTTCTTCTCCCCAAAAATCTTCAGGATCAGTACAGTGTGAAATTAAAGTAAGCAACAAATGATCATAGTTGCTAGATTTTGCTTCTTTTAATACTTTTTCAATATCTTCACTATTCCAACCTTGTCTTCTTGCTTCACGTTGGAATACACCTAATAGATTAAAGGCATTACCGCCTAAACCTACTAAATCTAATTCTACAAATTTTGGTGGGTTGAATAAATTGCTCATTTTTAGATCCTTACTTGATTTGATTGATAGGGAAATATTTTGTTAAAGAATTTGTCAAGGCTACTAAAACTTTATCACCTTTTACTGTTACCACTTTACCTTTAGCTAAAACACCTTCAGAGATTTCAACAGTAACTTCTTTACCTTTTTTGATTGACTTGTTCATTTTTTCTCCTAATTGAACAATATTGATTGGAAATTAAAAAGGTTAGCTATCAAGCCCCTTACCTTTCGAGGACATAATAGCTAACCTTAAAATACTTGTCAATAGCAAAATATGATTTTTTTTTAATTTTTTACTAAAACATCAAAATCAGTAGCAAGAGATTCAATTTCAACAAAACTATCGCCACAATCATCAGTAAAAATAGTTGCTTTTAGATAATCACTTTCTTTTGATAATTGACCCACTTTCCAAAATCCTTCTTCATTTATATAAAAGTGAAATTCTAAATAAGTGTTATCAATAGGGCATAATACAATTACTTTACCCTCATCAATATCTTTTAGTTTAAATTCCTCATATAGATCACCTTGAACTAAAATAATATCATCACTATGACCACTAATACTTACTTTCATTCGCACACTCCTTATAAAGTTGATTAAAGTTTAAATCAAGTAAAGCACGTTCCACTTTACCTTGTATAATTCGCAATCCAATATTCTTATTTACTAATTTAAGTTCAGTATTGCTTACATAATACTTTGATTCAGCTTTTACTTCTCCACTTTCAACTTTACTAATTGAAACAATATAACGTTCCTACAAACTTATAAAATCCTATTAATAAGATTTATGTTGTATTCCTGTCTCAACCTTGCTAGTTACAATACCATTTAATAATAAATCATATTGTAGAGCCTTCAAGTCCTCAGGCGTAAATTCGGATTGAACTAATCCTATATGTTGTTTTAGTTGTGATAGTAGATTTAAACTTGCATTATAATCTCTATCAATGCTAATTCCACACTTATCACAATTATATATTCTATCTTTTAAAGTTAAATCTTTCTTTATTGAGCCACAATTAGAACATAATTTAGAGCTTGGGTAAAATCTATCTACCTGATACATTTCTTTATCATTATATCTTGCTTTATATTCTAATTGTCTTTTAAACTCATAAAAACTTACATCACTTATTGATTTAGCCAATTTGTGATTACTCAACATTCCACTTACATTCAAATCTTCTAATGAAAAGTATTTTACATTCGCCACTAGACTTGAAGTCAGTTTATGTAAGAAATCACTTCTTATGTTAGCTATTCTACGATGTAGTTTATTGAGTTTGAGAGTTGCTTTTTGATAATTTTTAGACTTTTTAATGCCTTGTAAAGCTTCTTGCTTGGTTTTCGCATATTGCTTTTTACTTAGCTGTCTAGATCTTTTTATCAACAAGCGATTAAATTTAGCTAATGGTTTAGGTGCTTTTATTTCTAAACCGTTAGATAGGCTTAAGAATGATTTTAAACCTAAATCTACCCCAAGTGCTAGATTATTTCTTTTAGCTTTAGGGTGTGTTCTAATATACTCCTCTTTAGTAATTTGCATACTAAAAGAAACAAAAAATTTATCACCTTTTTGAGAAATTGTAGCAGAGTTAATTTTGCCATTAAATCTTAGGTTTTCTCTCATTTTTACAAGACCAAGATTAGGTATTTTTAAATATTTTTCATTTTTGATTCTAACTTGATCACCACCAATATAATAAGACCCAAAATTATCTCTCTTTTTCTTAAACCTAGGATAACTAACTTTATCTTGTTTTAAATCTCTAAAAAACTTCTCAAATGCCAGATTAAGATTAAAGAAAGGTCGTTGTGTTGCATATTTACTAACTTCATAAACAAAGGGAAATTGTTCTCTTTTTATTGCATTAAACTCTTTAATTAGATCTAAATGTGATTTTTTAATTCCCTGTTTGTAGTATTCTTGCCATTTTGCAAGACCCCAATTATAAGCCAGTCTTGCACACCCAAATGCTTTTTTGAAATGGGTTTTAGCTTTATTGTTTGGAACTAGCTCTATTTTATGGGAAATATTAATAAGCACTTTATTTACCTATTTATTGATAATATTTAATTTTATACAGTGTAGCAAGGTTTGAAAATAAGTCAAACAAAATTTTTAAAAGTTTTTACAATTTTTGTTTAACTACCAAACCTATTACTTTTGCCAAACTTAGCTAAACCATCATCGTCTAAACTTAATTGACAACTATTATAAACAATATCATAAGCCTTAATTAAGTCAATTAATTTTATATTGTTTCTATCATCTGGATATAGTCCAAATCCGTCTTTTTTATTATCCCAGTTAGGGATAAGCTTTGTATTTAGGGGGTTACACGTACTAGATATACAAATCTGTGTACTTTGGTTGAATAAAAAACTTTCAACCCAATTTGAATCATATAATAAAGGTAATGGTATTGGATAATCTAAGATGTAATTTCCAAAAGATTTCAGCTCTTTAATGTTGAACACACCACTATCACCGTATTTGATAACTTTTGTATCTTGTTCATTTTCCCAATTTTTATTATAGGCATATTCTTCTTTTCTTACTCTCAACTTCAAAGATTCTAATTTTGTTTTATCTTTTAAAAAGCTGACAAGACCAGATAAATAAATATCACCGTACCAACTTAGCTCGAAAACTTGAAAATTATCAGACCATTTATCGTTTTCTTTTTTTATATCAGCTAAAAGGTTATCAGAATAACCAAATTTTTTATTGTTTTCATATAAGTCTTCCAAGAACTCTACATAATCAACAGGTACTTTAACCCGAATATTTGTAGGGTATGAAAAATAAGAAAATACACTACACAATAAGTAAGCTAATCTATCTTTAAAGCCTGTATAAATTTCAGGACAATCAGGTTCTCCGACAAATTTGTTAGCATAATCCAATAAATCTAATACTAATTCTTTACCTTGATAGTCTGGAATTTTTTTAATATCTTCACGTTTAAACGTTAAAGAGTGTGCTGAACTACTGTTTGTTTCAAACGTTGATTTTCTTACTATACGCATTTTATTTATCCACTTTAATTAGTTCTTTTAAAATTCTACCAATAGATACATTTTCACTATTTGAATTCCATAGCTTTAATAAAACTACCCTATTAATAGATACCCAATATTTAATTTCAGCTAATTCTTTTGGCTTAATCTTTAAGCCAAAATCTTCTTTAACTTGTGGTTCTTGTTCAATGGAAAGGACAATACACGGATAAGTTCTCCCAACAAAACCTTCTTTATATATTTTCACTCTAGCACCATGTTTGCCTTGTTTTGTAGATATATAAATTACATAATTTGAACGTATGCCACTCTCATCATTATACACATTAGCCATTTCAACAAATAACCGATCTTTTAAATCTTCAGTTACTTGTCTTACTTTAGATATTTCTTCCATTTTCATTTTCCAATTGAGCTTGTTCTTCTTGTAATGTTTCCAATGTACTCATAAGGTCAAGTCTATTCCAAATTGAAAATTCTTCAATATCTTTAAATCTAGACTTAAGCACTTTTACTTTTGATCCTTTAAACACACCAAAAATATCTGCCTGTTGGAAATAGAATTTAAACATAGGTAAAACATGATAACCCCTTAATTGGTCAAGCGTTAAACTCTGTGCTTTATGGTTACATACACGGTCAATGTTAAAGATATAGATATTATTTTTGCTCATATAAGGTTACTCCTCGATTTTACCTTCAAATAAAATATTTTCATCATTATAAATATTACACGCTATTGTATCACTATCTGTATCTTCATACCAAGAATATTTTTTACGATTTTCTTCCCACTCTTTCCATTTCTCTTTACCTACTTCTTTCTTAATGGCTTTAATAACAGAATCAGGTAAAGTATCAAATACACTTGAACCACCATTATCATTTGAAGTATGGATGTATGAAATATTTGAGCAAGCCAACATTAACAATTCATCTACAGATAAATCTTTTAATAAGCCACTAGATTGATGATCTAATTGTGGTTCTACAAGGTTATAAAGACTATCAACAAAATCATCAACTGAATCATAATCACTCAACCTGAAACCATCTACTGATAAATCTAGCGATCCTATATCAACAATTCTTGTAAACAGCTCTTTCAGCTTACCTAAATCACCTACATAAAATAAATTTGTAACAATATATTCAAGTTTTGAAATAATGTCACCATAAATAGCTTCTTCCCAACCATAATCCCCAAGCCATAAAGCTAAGTGGCTAAACTTACTCAATTCTTTTTTAACTTTACTACTTTTACAATTTTTATTTAATACTAAACTATGTGCTGAACTTGAATTAGTCTCAAACGCACCAAATCTAACAATCTTCATCTTCTTTCTCCTGAATATCAACAGTAATAAGCTCTTGTAAGTCTGGGTTTTCAATATCTCTATTCCAATATTTATATACGCAATTTTCGTTAAATAGATAATTGAGAATAACGTCATTTAAATAAAAATAACCATACTTACCAATACAACCATAAAAACCTTGAGCCATTTTTTCATAACCGCTTAAAATTGAGTCTAAATCATATTGGAAACTATTATTGAAAAAATACTCAATATCTTTACTTTCAATCTGAATCAAGTCTTCCCAAGTTGGATAGTCTTCAATGCTTTCATATCTAAAAAATTCAGTAGGTAAATTTTTTGTAAAAGGATGATTGTTTAATAGATTATAAACAATTTTGCTATATTCTTCTTTTTCAGATAATTGGTTTATAAAGCTAGTATTTTCATTTAAAACAATGCCAACCAAAAGCCAAAATTTAGATACTGGGGTAGTTGCTTTAAAATGACCTTTCAGCATTTCTTGTAAGCATTTACTACTTTCTTCATAAGTGAAAGGAAATGCTTTTACTAATTTATCATAGTCTAAACCTTCTTTTGGACTTAAATTAACAGCAAGATTAAACATATAATACGTTTTTTCTTCCTGTTTATGATTTAGTGTTAAACTATGTGTACTTGAGCTATTTGTTTCAAAAGCACCACTTCTTACAATTTTCATTTTACTTTACCTTCTCAAATTCTTGAATATATTCATCGATTAACACGTTTTCAAAATCAGCGTTCCATAACTCCAATAATTTAACATGATTAATTGATACCCAATATTTAACATCACTTAAAACTTGTTTTGGTGGATTTAAATTATCCTCTAGCACTTGAGGTTCTCGCTCAATTGATATGCTAGTTCTAGGCTTATTTCTACCAGCTTGACCTTTCTTATAAATCTTCACCCTAGCACCGTGCGAACCTTGCTTAGTGGAAATATAAATAATGTAGTTTTGATTACTTAAACCTGTTACTTTACTAGATAAATTAGCCATTTCAGCAAATAATCTAGGGTTTAGTCTTTCGTTTAATTCTCTAGCTTTACTCATTTAATCATTCCCTACATTTTCAATATAACTTTCTTCATTCAAAAGAAAGTATAACATATCTGATCGATTCCACAAATCATTTACTGATCCTCTATTCCAACCACAACCTGGACTACTATCAAAATAATCTTGGTCATAAGTACGTATATCATACCTTTTGCTATTTAAAGGTCTAATATTTTCTACCCACCAATCTAATTTAATATCATAATCCAATAGCCATAATCTTAAAATTTGATATTGTTCTGACTTTTTCATTTCAGTTACTAGAACATCTAAAGGAAATTCAGGACTATAGCAATCTTGTTTATGCCAAACACCTAAATTGTAGATAAGGTCAGAAAGAATATAACCTAATTTAAAGCTAAACTTTCTTTCTATATAAAATGGGTCTAAATAGGTGTTATAGTTACCCACAAACACGCAAGGGCAAAATTCGGGGTCTTGCTCTAGTTTAATATTTCTCACTACTTTATCATTTACTGACCTTTCAATAGATAAGCTATGACAACTTGAGCTGTTTGTTTCAAATACTGATTTTCTAATTAATTTCATCTAAACCCACCATAACTGTAATTTCTTCAATTGCTACATAAGGTATAATATTAATAGTTACCAAACCATCAAAACCTATAGTAACATAACTGTGTTTAACAGTAAGCCCTTTTAAATTAGATTGAATAAGTTCACTGTTAAATACTTGTTCGTGAATATATTCACCTTTGCCTAATTCACTCCAAGCAATAATTTTCTTATCAATTAATTGATAACCTGGATTAGAGAAAAAGCAACCATTAATATAATCAAAATACGCACTATAAACTCGTCCGTCTTCTGAAATGGCTAATACTTCTTGATCATGTTCTGGTTGTTTATCCCAAGGGTAATGTAACATAAAAATCTCCTACTTGTAAATACAAATTCTATATTGATCGAACCAAGAATCTTTACCATAAAACTCATCTTTCAAATCAATATACTCTTCAAAATCTTTTACTTCAAAATAATTCCCCGAAGTAAAATTGATAATTCTGATCTTGTAGCCTTTATCTAGCATAATTTCAACAAAAGTATCCCACATTCTTTCGCCTTTTAATGTTTGATATTGATCACTTACAATGCACTTATATTTAGGCAAGATAACATCACGCATAATTTGACCAGCACGGATTGTTGGATTACCACTTTCTTTACGCCATACTAAAGCTTGATAAATTGCATTACTTGGCAACCCTTTTCTTTGTGTTATTTTACGCAAGATTGAAAAGTATTCAATAGGTTTAGTTGGATCGGATATATAAGCTAAATACTGATCAATATCACATCTAAGCTCATAAATATAGCGATTTATTTTAGTGATTTTAACTTCGTTACTTCCTTGATTATACTCTTCAATATAATCATTAATAATATCTATAGTCTCATCAATTTCTTGATCAGATAAAGAATTAATGCGTTGTGGTGACATTTCCTGTAACCTATTTAATCTTAAACTTACTTCTTTTGCTTTACTCATATTTTCTCCAAAAGAAAAGGTATAGCACTTACTAAGCACTATACCTTAAACTAAACATTAGGTCAATAATATTTTTCAATTTCCTTGATTGGGTCTTCAGCTTTTACGTTATTGATTTTGCTAACCAAAGATTCAACCTCTTTAGTGTAATCCTCTTTCCTTAAACTACCTAATGACTTACGCTTAATCTTATCTAAGATTACTTGGTCTAATCCTTTCACTTTATTGATAATCTCATCATCAGTTTTATCTTGCAATAATAATTTACCAACTTCAGGCATTAAACTATATACTTGCACTTCTAATTCAAGTTCAGCTACCCTATCCAATTTATATTGTTCATAAGTCTTAATATAACGATTGATAGTTAAACCTAACCACTCTTTAATACCTATTGTTTGAATAATATTTTTACCTTCAGGATTTTTACGCACTACTAAAATGTTGTATGCACGTTTAAATTTAGCTACACGTTGAGCTACCTTATAAACCTCATTCATATCAACTCTAGCACGTTTAGCTTTTTCAATTCTAATTGCAATTTTATCTGTACTTTCGTTCTTGATAAAAATTGATCCTGTTTTAGTAAATTCATTAAAAGCTTTTAAGTCAGGTTTAAATACTTCACCACTACCACTAATAATAATTTCATCGTCACTTAATCGTTGAACAGCCATTGATAGAGATAATTTACCTTTCCCTGTTTCCCACAATTCCTGTAAATCGCTGTCATCTTTGTTTAGACGATAGCCAAAATTAGACTCTAGTAATGTAGGGTCATCAGCTAAAAACGCTGCTACAAGCGATTTAAACGTAAATGCAGGCGTTCTTCCTTGAATCCCTAAACCTAAATTTAATGCACCAACTGTTAAACAATAAGGAATAGGTGTGATTAAATATTCAGGTTCAATATCAACTTCACCTTCACATTCAGGGGCATACTTCAATAATTTGAAATAATAATCTTCTTTTAACTTATTTATGCCACATCGGGTGTAGCGGTCTGCTGCCTGTGGTATATCTTCCATAAGCTTTAAGCCAAAAGAGCCTTGACCTTCTAATTCACCAACCCTTACTAAATCAGCAATAACTTGTGAAGTTGAAATTGGATTAAAAGGGTGAATTGTGTTAATTTCACCCACCACATTTACTGTGCTTACTAGTTTACCGCTTGCAACGTTCCTAATTCCCAATAAGGCTCGTCTATGTACTTTCTTTAAGCCATCTTCAAAAGGAATAACACGCTCAAAATTGATATAACCACCATAATCTGTATAATTATCAGCAATAAAATCTTGTACTTCGTATTGTAATTGTTTAGCCATTATAAAATATCCTCTTGATTAAAAATACCTCGTTCAATCATCAATTTCTTTCTAGCTAAACCACTATACATTAGTTTACTAGCCTCTTGAATTTCATACTCCATATCTGGATTCCATACAATAGGAATAAGCCTACGTTCTTTTGTATCCATTAAAAATTGTTTAGCTTCTTCTTTAGTATAAGATCCTAAGCCTTTCAACTTATGAACTTCTTTTGAAAAATCTATTTTTTCTTTTTCATCGTGATAGTAGTATTTAACTTTTTTACCATCTATCACTTTATAATATGGAGCTTCAACTTTATATAAGTAACCTTGTTTAATCATTTCAGGTGCGTGATGTAAAAACAAAGTAGTAATCAAATTAGCTATGTGTGAGTTATGAACTAATACGTCATTTGCATAAAAATTATGATTATCTTGCACTTCAATATCATATACTGGAATTAGCATATCATTATCTATATTCTCTAAGCAAGGATTTACGCCTAAATCAAAATAACCAGGATCAGAATCAGTAATCACTTCTTCATTTAATTCATCTAATCTCACATATCGACCAGATTTAGTATAAAATAAATGATTTTTAGTAGCGGTTACATGCTGTGTTCCTAGACCATTTGAGAAACGATAAGTCAATAATTCATCTTTTGTAACATACTTTGTTAGTACAGCATTTATAATTGGCTTATATTCAATTAATCCACTTTCAATGTTAAAAGATTTTGCATAAGTACCTTCTAACTTTCCTTTCCTTTTCCAATCAACTAACTCTTCAATTTCAATGCCAAAGGTTCTACCTTCTTTTTGTATATCAATTACAGTATCACCAAGTAAGCACCCGTCCGAGTCAAAATCACTTGCAATAATAACTTTATTATATCTAGATTTACTAGGATCACAAATACCACCTAATCCACAACCAATAGTATTTACAATAGCTAGTACTTCCTTATTATCTACTAACTTTTCTTCATCTAGTGTTGAAGTGTTTCTCATCTTGCCTTGCAATGGCAAAATTGCCTGGAATAATTTATTTCTAGTTTGTAGTAAATTACCAGATGCTGAAAGCCCCTCTACAATATATAACTCCCTCTTACTGTAATCATCACTAGTACATTCATAAACCCTAGACATTTGACCAGACATAATACGCTTTTTATCTGATTCATCACCCATTACAATTTTAGATTTTAATAACTCAATATTAGATAATTTTTCAGTTGCACGTTTATATTCAATAATACGCTCACATAATAAATCAAAATATTCAGCATTATCTTTCATTAATTTTAAGAAAGAATCAGCCAACGTTTTAATTACTTCTTTTTCGTTGTAGCCTTTATCTTCCCATTTAGATAGTTTAGTTTTATCTTGAGAATTGAATAAAGGTTTTAATGCCAAGTTTAGGACAAATAAACGTAACCCATACCTTGCATCGTTAGATTTCAATAGTGGATTATATTTTACTAATGCTTGACCTAGTGCATTTTGTACAATATTTAAATGCTTACCTACAGGTGTTTCTAATAAGTTTACAGAGCCATTTACTTCAGTGTTAAATTTATCACTACACCATGCGAACTGACAAATAAATTTAATAGGTAATACATCTTCGGTTTTAATTGAACTTGCCAAAGTTAATACTTTATCTTCAATAAGTTTTTCTTTAAAATCAGAAGTGAAAGAGTAAGGTTGAATCTCTTTTCCATTTAATTTATAAATTAAATTAATATTGCTAAAGTCAGCATCGTATTTAAATAACTCCTTTACTAAAGAGAAAGGATAACCTTTGTAATTTACTTTGGTGCTTTCTAATAAAGTAGAATCTGGTTTAAATAAAACCATAGTGCCAAATTCACTATCGTTGAAACCATCAAAAAATTCAGATAAGTTTTTAGTCAAATCTTTATCAATCAAATTTTTCAAATAATCAACTAATTCCAGCTTATTCAAAACACCTTCAAAATGGTAGCGACCTTTCTTTGAATGCCAAATATAAATTGATCTACCACTATTTAAACCTTCTTGAATAAATTTAGGTAATGTTTTTTTGTCTTTTTTATTTGCATTTGATAATAAAATAAAATCATCAGATAAAGCTTGCGTAAGTCTCGTGCCGACTCCGTTTTGACCAGTTGAATATTGTGTCTGATTAAAATTAGACCCAACATTTACTTTACACATCATATCCCGAACAATTGACCTATCTTCAGTAGGGAAGTCCATATCTTTATAAATTGGAAAGCCTAACCCATTATCTACTACAACATTCCAGTCATTTTGGTTGATCCAAGATTCAACATTGATTGATAACTTGAATTTAGTTGCAAGGTCAATAGTATTATCTACTACTTCCCTAAATAAAATAGTAGCATCTGTTCCATCACTACCGTACATACCTTGTCTTGTTCGTATATTGTCTGGATATTCTAATTTAACAATATCTACTTCTTTAATATTTTTACTCATACTTATTACACCACAAAATCATTAGCATTCTTTTCAACTGTTATTTTATTATTTCCTAGTTTTGCTTTATCTAAAACAATATTTACACCTGTTGCGTAGTACCCATTTGAAACAGAGTAAAAACGTAAAGTGGCACTATCTTTCTCGCCTTGAATTTTGTAATAAGTCCAAGTCTTTAAGGCTTCTTCAGAGTAACCCTCTTCAGTATCAGTGAAATTATCTTCAGTATTCTCAACAACCTCAAATTTTACTAATTTTTGACCTACTAAACTTTGTAAATCTTCTAAACCGTCAATTAGTTCAGTATCTGCCCAATTATCTTTAGGTTCAATTGATAGATAGAAAGTAATATCATCATCAACTGTCTCAATGCGTAAAATATCATTCCCACCTTTGGGAATATAAACACGTTGTAATATAACATTGCTTAAGCATTGTTCAGGTTTAAACATCTTTGCATTCATCATCCACATATTCCCCACTTGCAACTGTTGATATTAAATTTTCAATAGCATAAGTTTTAATACCAAATAAACCAGTTACATGATCATATAAACATTTCTTATTTTGTTCATCTACAAAAACAGTTGTAGCCTTGTATAAAGACCAATCCTTAGTTGTATAAGGCGTATCACCAATAGCATTGTGAAGTTCAAATTTAATACATTTTCCCTTTACGTCAAAAAGGATTTTTTGTGAACCATTTTGATATAACGTTTTTAACATATATTTCTCCATAAAAAAATAGGAAAACTAAGCACATACTTAATTTTCCTTTCATTATACTATAACCTACAATTAAATTCCACTATTTTTATACACTTTATAATAAATGGAGCTATCTAACAAATTAAAACCAAGTACTGTCATTTGATCTATTAAAATACTTATCCCAAGCTCTGTACTTTTGTAAGATATTAAAACTTCTTCACTTAAGTTGATAAATATAGCTTCATGTAATTCATCTTTATCCGATCTAATAACAGATACACCATCTATTGCGAACCAACGTTTACCTTTTAAATCCATGTATTTATTTCTAAATTTTTGAAAATCAGAAAAATATTCAAGTTTTTGGTTATTACTTTCAGACTTATCTATATAGCGTATTTCGTATTTCATATTTTACCTTATTATAGATCAAAAACAATTTGCAATGGTAAACCACTATCCTTATCATGAAGGTTTTCATAACACTCTTTTAGAGTAATGTTTCTAAATTCAGCATAACAAGTTAGACCTTTATATTCTAATTCTTCATAGACTAAATAGCTTAACACAGTATCACTAGGTACTTCTTCAAGAACACTATCAATCTCACTATAATAAAGATCATCACTTTGTTGCAAGATGAAATTAATACAGCTTTCTCTACCTAAAGCCACATAATAATCATCGCCTGACCTAAAATATTTCACTTCTTTACATTTCATAACAAAATACCCACATTAAATTATCACACTTGACGTACATAGTTCCCCTAGCAACATCAAAATAACCATCATAAATTTGATCAATTAAGATAGTATAATCACGATTTTCAATACCAACTTCAAACCTAGGATTAGATTCAATGGTTAAGTTTCTAGGTTCAGCTTGATTTAAACAAGTATGAACAGACCCATCACAAAGATAATTTAGTAATTCATCTAAATGATTATATCCTTTCTTACTTAAAATATAAGTAATGCAACTATGAATACCTAAATTGACTTCGTGCTTATGTAAATATTCACCAATAACATCATCATCTAAATCTTGGCTTTTAATGATTTTGAAAAGGTTTAAATTCATTTCAGTGATATTAAGCAAAGACATTAAGGTTTTATCACTTGTGGCAATTTTCTTTACTTCTTCATCTTCAACTTTTTGCATTAATTCAAGCTGATTTACATAAGCTTGATATTTTTGATAAAGCCCCATAATTTACTCCTGTTCTTCAAATAGTTTATTAAGCTCATCAATTAACCATTCTTCAGCATCTTTCAAACATCCGCAAGCAATTGCATCTTTATCGTTTAAAGCTTTCTTATAAAAAAGAAACGCTTCTTTCAACCCTTTTAATTCCTCTCTCATAACCTACTCCAATCAATAATTATACACATAAACTTCTACGCTTGTTCCACTTGTTTGATAATTACAATTTGAATAATCGCTATTGATATAATGCACCTTGTATTTATCCATCCATTCCCTTAAAACGTCATTTTCCTTTCCTTTATGAAAAATAACTTCACTTAATCCCCACTTGATACCACGCTCATTTAATTGGTCAAGTAAGATAAGTAGTTTAGTGAATTCTTGCTTATCCCAATGACTGTTATAAGCAGCATCAGTAATTAAGTATGGTGGATCGCAATAGACAAATGAATTTTCGTCTAATTGTGAATCTACAAGATTAAATGCCTCTTTATAATCAGAAAAGGCAAAAATAATCTCTTTACTTTGGATAGCACTAATTGTTTCTTTCAAGTTCTTTCTAATATTTTCATTGAAAATACGCTTACCAAAAGGAACGTTATATTTACCTTTTGAATTGAACCTTGTCATATTATTGAAAGCATAACAGATTAAGGTAAATAATGCAACAGGATCTTGATAACTGTTATAGTAATCTCTAAGCTTTAAATATCCTAGTTTATTATCTCTACTTAATCCATAATACTTTTCTAATTCTTTTACTTTCTCTACTAACTCATCAAAACTTAACTTTTGAAATAGGGAAAGTAATTTAATAACACTGTAATTATTGTCTATAGCATAAGTCTTTTGGCTATCAACATTTAAAGCCACTGTTCCACCGCCTGTAAATAGATCAACAAAAGTTGAGATATTTTTTGGAAACAGGGGCATTAATTGACTTAACAACTTATACTTACTACCTGTATAATTTAGTGGTGATTTAATTCTGTTTTTATTCATTTATATTTTGTTCCATATATAGTCAAAATAACGCATAGGAAAGCCATACAGCGATTTTCTAACGTTATCTGATAAATTGTATTAGTTAAAATTATAATCCTAAGACAAGCTTTATATTGCGTCATATAAGCAAACCCATTCTGGTGGCAATCTTACATTCTTCAAGTCTTTAAATTTAAGAAACATAGGTGCGATTTCTTCGTGTTTATATCCAGCTAAACCACAACCAATAGCTGTTACAAAGAACTTCCTATTGGGTTTATTTTGTGCATACAAATAAAAAGCATCTATATAAGGCTTAATTGTATGTAATGGAAGTGTTTTTATATTTCTGTCTTTAGTAGGAATAGCAAAACTTCTACCTTGCAAACCCCACCCTTGACCTAATTTTGCACCATACAACTGTCTAGCGGTTAATGCTGCACCTTTACCGTGTATGCCTGCTAAATTGCTACCAAACACAAATATTTCATCATCTTGACATTGATAAGACATTAAAATGCACCTACAAAATTTGAATGATTTACAGCATATCTAATAGCATAATCTTCGCCATACATTTCTACAAGATATGGGTCTAATGCAACATCTACAAAAGTACCATCTAAATCTACTTTGGCAATAATTTTTTCTTTCTGTAAAGCTTTCTTTGCTTTTTCAATTTCAAAACTATCTAATTCTGAAAACATAGTCATCACCTATCAACCATTCCACTGTTTAGCTAATTCATATCTATGCTCATGTTCTTCATCTTTGAATGATTGGTCATTAGCATAAATCTTTTTATAATTTTCTTTTATTTTATAATCTTCACTAGGGAAATCTTTTAGATCTAAAAACCCTTTCCACTTAGCAAACATTTTAATCCAATCCTTACGCCAATCTTCTCTTGATCCACAAGTTGAATTAGCACCATCACTACGAATAGTTTGTACATTGGCTAAAAAGGTTAAGCAATAGGTGTTTACATTATTTGAAAATAATTGCAATACAATATCACAATCCTCACCTGTTTTAAATTGCGGATCATAATTTAGTTTGTATTCAGCCAATTTGTCTAAATTGATTAGAATTGCATTTAATGGTTTAGTATATAATCTTAAAATTTCTTTCCTAGTCCAAAAATTAACAAAATCATCACGATAAAAACCACCAATGCCATAATCAATCCCTTCTAATGCTTTAATCAATACTTTGAAGGAAGTCCAAATATCAACAGGAACTTTTTTACCTGCTCTTTTTCCTTCTTGTTTAGTTGTTCGATTGAATACAGTGCTAGTATCATCATCTAGCATAATGATTTTATGATAATCACGCTCTAGTAAATAATTGATAATAAATTTACGTTTTGGTGTAATGCCACGATATTCAATTTTATCTAATGGAACGCTTACCAATTCCACATTTTGATATTTTAAGTATTCTTGATAATTGTCTAAGTCATCTACATACACAAAGATCATAAACTTAGTTGTAGGTGAACTTTCAACTAAGTTTTTAATATTACACTTTTCACGATTTTTATATGATGGAATAACTACCGATGGCAATTCAACACCTTCTACTAATTTCTCCACTTCATTAAATCTATCTTCTAAAATTAATTTTTCCAATTCTGACATATTACACCTAACTTATTAATAAGCCTAAAATATGTTCGGCTGTTCTCTCTTCTACATTATTTACTTTTAGCAATTCTTTTAAATTTGTTCTAATATTAATATCACCTTTATTTCCTGTGACTACAAATCTAATAAGGTGTTCATTCTTAATATCATATCTAGCTTGCAAATCATATTGTAAGGTTCTAATACGATCATGCACATATTTAAGTACATAGTCAGTTACAGGCTTTTCAACAACTTCTTTAAACAGTTGTTTAACTAAATAATTGACTTGAATAGCTTGTACCGCTAATTGTGATGCTACGTTAATTGACATATTTTCACCTATAAATTTGAGTAAAATTCAACCCAATCTTGCACGGTATATTTCTTCACAACTGAATCTACCGCAAAATTGAATACTAAATCTTCTTGTTGTTTATCTAGTTTTTCTATCTTACCACACATTTTTAAATATGACAAGACTAACCAATTAGCAGTTCGTTTATTTCCATCTTGGAAAGGGTGATTAAAGATAATTGCACGACCAACACAGCAAACTTTTTCTAGCGTTGTATCATAATAATCAATACTAGATAGGCAAGATTCTAGTTCATTAAACTTTAATACTTGCCCTGTTTGACCTACAATTTTATTAAGATTAATAAGTGTGATTGTACTAAGCATATTTTAAACGCTCCAATAATTCAGGATTGGATTTTGCTAGTTCTTTAGCATTTTTTAAAAGATTAACCCTTAGATTTTCATTTTCAATACGTTTATTATATCTATCTTCTTCTTGTTTCCATTTCAAAAATTCATCATGATTTTTAAACTTGATACAAGACCAATAATCTAAACCTAAACCCTTAACCCAAACAAAATTACTACCTGGATAAAATTGTTCAGTCATTCTATATAGCGTACCATTTTCATATTTCTCATGTACATATTGAAAACGTTTGGGCTTAAATCTTAATTCTCGCATTTTATTTTCCTTCTAAACTTTCAGTCAAAAATTCAATCAAAGAAGCGACTTGCTCTTTTGGAAGAGTAAACTATGCTGTAACAAAAGCTGGGTCGTCTGGTGATCCCCAATCAGGTGTTTCATATTCAATAGACAATTCTACAGAGCCATCCTTAAATTTTTCAAGAATAAGTTCTTCACTGTCACCTATAAGTTCTAATGTTTTCATAATAAAAATCCTTATATTTAATTATACAAGTCAGTTAAACCTAGTTTTACTTCTTACTATTGATGTTTAAGTAGTTCCTCACGTGCCTTACATAGTGCAAAAATAAACTCTTCTAATTCTTGGCGATCCAATTCAACAGATAATGCTGCATACTCACCGTAAGTACCACAAGGATCTTCTAATAAAATGTTACATTTAGTTTTTCCAAATTTGGTTTCAGTTTCTACAGTTAATTCACTATTTAAATTTTTGTTTTCATAAAATACCATAATAAGCCCCTTAGCTACTATCAACTTTCAACTTAATACTAACCCTTAAAAATATACTTGTCAATAGGTAATTTGAAAAAAAATAGGCAAAAGATCATTTGACCCTTTGCCTATTTAACTACTGACTTAATTTCACCTGTCTAATCTCAAAACCATAACTATCAACAATCACAACACCTTGTGATCTTGAACTTGTTTTATTGATTTCTAAAGAATAACTATCAATCCCTTTAATAGAACCAAAAATAGCTACATACTTATCAATCGCCACTTCACGAACTGAATGCCTATGATAATGACCAGCTAAGATTAAATCTAATTCACCATGAATAATAGACAAATCGGCTAAAACACTATCTTTGAAAATAGGTGTTCTATCGCCATGTACTAACATTATTCTATAATCACCAGCATTTAAAATACCATAATACTCATCTTCAAGCTCAATATATTTTACTTGATTAGTATATTTAGCGAACTGTTGGATCATTGTATTAGACAAAATTACTACACTATCACCCCTTAAATTCTCTTTGGCATTAGGGTTTAATCTGTCATGATTACCAGCAATACCACAATAATTTACGCTTGCATAGTTGCTCAATTTAATCAAAAACTGGATAATCAATTCAGTAGCTTCAATTGCCTGTTGTGATAATGTTTTTTGTGTATCAAATAAGCTTTGGTTTCTTAAATTACCCTCAACTAAATCACCTAAATTTGCAACAGTAACAACTTGTATTGACTCTGTTTGAATAAGATCAATTAGTTTATCAGCATATTCATTTAATAGCTGTTCGGCAATTTTAGTGTTATATTGGCTATAAGGTGTTTTCCCCTCATACCCATAATGAAAGTCAGAAATACAAGCAATCATCTCTTTAACACTGTCTTTTTGATACGTTTTTCTTTTGGGTAATTTTTCTAATAAACTATCCCACTGAACATTACTCATACATTCTTCAATATGCTCAACAAGTAAAACATCTTTAGTCATTTCTCGTTTTACTCGTCTTAAAGAATTTAGTTCTTCCCTAGTTTCAAGCCTTGTACTATATAGATTACCCAACTGGTTTTTAATAGTTCCTAGTCTTGTTTCAGGACTTGAAGAATATACTTGTTCAGGACTTAGTAAAATACCCAAGCGTTTTCTTTCTCTTTTAATCAAACACCTATAAGCTTCATTACAATCAGAATCATCAAATCCCTCTTGTTGCATTAAAGCTTTGTGTTTTTTCCAATTGATACCGTTTAAAGCACTTATCTTCCTTAATTCCTCATATAAGGCTACAGAAGTTTTTAAATGCTCCTCCGATACTTCAATTTTTTCATTTTTAGAATTAGTATAACTTGCCATTCATTTTACCTAAACAAAGGGCAATCCGCCCCTTGTCTGATTTTCTTTTAATACCGACAAATTCTTGTCTATTTCTTATAATTCAAAGTCTCCTAAATCACTTGTATCTACAGTAGCATCAATCTGACCTACTAAGTATGAGCTAATTTCTACTTCTTGCGGCGCTACTTGTACGTTGTCAGAGGTTAGCCAAGCATTGATCCAAGGAATAGGGTTATTTTTAGTTTCGTAAGGCGTACCTAAACCGATAGCGTTCATACGAATATTTGCAATGTATTCTACATATTGGGTTAAAATCTCTTCATTTAAACCAACCATAGAACCATCTTTGAATAGATATTTAGCCCATTCTTTTTCTTGTTCTACTACGTCTTGGAATAATTTGATAGAATCTTCTTTACAATCTTCAGCAATTTGAGCAAAATCAGGATCATCAATACCACTTGCCATAATGTTTAAGATATGTTGTGTGCCTGTTAAATGAAGTGCTTCATCACGGGCGATAAGTTTAATGATTTTTGCATTACCTTCCATTAATCCACGCTCGGCAAAAGCGAAGCTGCATGAAAAACTGACATAAAACCGAATTGCCTCAAGTGCATTGATAGATTGTAAGCATAGATAAAGTTTGCGTTTCAATTCAAACAAGGTAACATTTTTCCACTCACCTGTCATAAGCTCATCTCTATTATTTGCCACTACAACTGTACCATCTTCTTTTTCTCTATACCAAACATCGTTACCATGAATCTGATATAGTTGGCTTTCTAAAATCAAGTCATCATAATATTTAGCAATAGGTTTAGCACGTTTCTGAATTTCAGGATTTTCTACAATATCATCAAATACAATTGATGGATCATTTATAATATTACGGATAATATGGGTGTAAGACCTAGAGTGAATCGTCTCCGAAAATGACCAGGTCTCAATCCAAGTCTCTAATTCAGGAATAGAGGCAATTGGTAATAGTACCGCATTCGGGCCACGCCCCTGTACACTATCCAGCAGGGTTTGATATTTTAGATTTGAAATAAAAATATGCTTTTCATGTTCAGGTAAATTAGCATAATCAATCCTATCTTTTGAAACATCAATTTCTTCAGGTCTCCAGAAAAAAGATAATTGTTTTTCAATCAGCTTTTCAAATGTTTCATACTTTTGCTGGTCATATCTTGCAACATTGACATTTTGACCGAAGAACATAGGTTCTTTTAATTGATCATTTTTTGTTTCATTAAATACTGAATAAGCCATTATATAAATTTCTCCGTATAGTAGAAAAGCCCTTTTCAGGGCTTAATATTAAATTTTACAAGAAGTGCATTCATCTTCAATATCTTCTTGTTTATCGCTTGCACCGTCACGTGTATTGTGATAGTAGAAAGTTTTAATACCCATTTTGTAAGCATATAAAAGATCTGATAACAATACTTTCATTGGTACTTTTTCGCCTTCATAGTTTTTAGGGTCATAGTTAGTATTTGTAGAAATTGTTTGATCTACAAATTTTTGCATAACCGCTACAGAATTAAGAATAGGTTTATTTTCTTTAAAAGTCCATAATAGCTGATAATTTTCACTTAACTCTTCATAATCAGGCACTACTTGTTTTAAAATACCATCTTTACTTGCTTTGATAGAAATAAAATCACGTGGTGGTTCAATACCGTTTGTAGCATTAGATACCTGTGAGCTTGTTTCTGTAGGTGCAATAGCTGATAAAGTTGAATTTCTTAAACCGTATTCTTTAATACTTTCTCTTAAGCTTTCCCAGTCATATTGTAAAGGAATATTGCATATAGAATCAAGATCTTTCTTATACGTATCAATTGGTAAAATACCTTGTGAATAAGTTGTATGGTCAAATGCACTACATTTACCTATTTCTTTAGCTAATTTATTACTTGCTTTTAACAAATAATATTGAAATGCTTCAAAGGTTTTATGTGTTAATTCTAAACCTTTTTCATCACCGTATTTAGCATTATTCTTAGCTAAGTAGTAAGCATAGTTGATAACACCAATACCTAACGACCTTCTAGCCAATCCCCAAACTTCAGCTGCTTTAACAGGATAATCTTGATAGTCAAGTAATTCATCTAAAGCCCTAACAATAAGCTCTAAAGGTCTTTCCATATCTTCTAGTTTATCAATTTTACCTAGATTGATAGCTGATAAAGTACATAATGCGATTTCACCGTTTGAATCATTAATATTGTTCAAAGGTTTGGTAGGTAAAGTGATCTCAGCACATAAATTTGACTGTCTTACAGGTGCAAGTTCAGGATTAAATGCACTATGATTATTACAGTGATCCACGTTTTGAATATAAATACGACCTGTAGATGCACGTTCTTGCATAATTGAACTAAATAAATCTACCGCTTTAATTACTCTTTTTCTAATTTTTGGATTCTTTTCAGCTTTTAAATATAGCTCTTCAAATTTTTCAGAATTGGAAAAGAAAGATTTATATAATTCAGGTACATCGCTAGGGCTAAATAAAGTAATATCACCACCTTTAATTAAACGTTCATAGAATAATTTGCTAATTTGTACGCCATAATCCATGTGCCTAACTCGATTATCTTCAACTCCACGGTTATTTTTCAATACAATCAATTCAGGAAATTCATAATGCCAAATAGGATAGTATAAAGTTGCTGCACCACCTCTTAAACCACCTTGTGAGCAAGATTTAACCGCACTTTGGAAATATTTATAAAAAGGAATACAACCTGTATGAAATGCTTCGCCACCACGAATTGGGCTACCTAATGCACGAATAGACCCAGCACCAATACCAATACCAGCACGTTGTGATACATATTTTACAATAGCACTTGCAGTAGCATTAATAGAGTTCAAAGTATCCCCACATTCAATCAATACACAAGAACTGAATTGTCTAGTTGGGGTTCTTAAGCCTCCCATAATTGGGGTAGGTAAAGAAATAACACCTTTTGAAAGATAATCATAAAACTCTTTAACTAAACCTAATCTAATATCTTTGTCATATTTTTGAAAGAAAATAGCAGAAATAAGAATGTATGCCATTTGTGGTGATTCATATACTTCACCTGTAGTACGATTTTGTACTAAATATTTCCCCTCAAGCTGTTTAATTGCTGCATAGTGAAAAGTCATATCCCTAGAATGATCAATAAAACTATTCAAAATATCAAATTCTTCTTCTGAATAATACTCTAATAATTTCTTATCATATTTTCCTAATTTAACCATATTTAAAACATGATCATATAGTCTAGGTGGATCAAATCTACCATAAGCACGTTTTCTTAGATCAAACATATTTAATCTAGCAGCAACAATTGAATAGTTTGGGGTATCTTTTGAAATTAAATCTGCTGTTGTTTTGATTAAAATTTTCTGAATATCTTCAGATTTCATATTATTGGCAAATTGAATCCTAGATTTCATTTCAATTTGTGATAGTGAAACGTTATCAATGCCATCAATAGCCCACCTGATAACTTTACGCATTTTCTCAATATCTAGTAATTCTTCTCTGCCATCTCTTTTCTTAATAAAAATATTATCCATCTAAAATACCTACAATGATAAATTTTTACTTATCATAAATAAAAATGCCTAGATAAATTTACTATACATTATCTAGGCATTGGTTATGTTTAATTGCCTTCTAGTTTATATGTTGAACACCCGTTAGAATATTCTACGTTATATTTTAAATCATAAAAATTAAAAGACTCAACGTGTGTAACTAGCAAGATTGTTGATATTGGAGCTTCTTTTAGAATTCTAATTGCCCTTTCTAAATTATCTACATCTAAATCTTTCAAAGTTTCATCAAGCATAAGTAATCCAACTTGACCGCTCATTTTGAATAGTTTAGACATAAAGAAAATATCAACAATAACTTTCTGGCCACCTGATAGATTCTGATAAGGTATAAGCAAATTTTCTACTTTATAATCAACATCAAAATCAATCCTAGTGTCCCCGTTTTTCAAGGTTTTTACTGTTCGCACAACAAACTTATCTTCAGTTAATAGTTCAGCTACAGTCAAAAATACTGATTTAACAATTGCCCCTGTAGGTGCATATAATTGTAAGTATTTTTCAAGTTGTTCATATTTTAATTTACTAATGTTCAAGCTTTCACTTAACTGATTTAATGCTTCGGTTTGTTGTTCTAGTTTCAACTTATTTTGTTCAGCTAAATCAATTTTAGCTTTCTTATCCAATAACGGATATAGTTGTGTATTGATTTCTTGTTGTTTCAATAATCGATCACTAATATCCCTTATAGGTAATTCAATTATATCGCTTTGACTTAATTGAATCAATTGATCCTTGATTGATTTTTGTTCATTTAGAATATTTTGCTTTTCAGTTATTGTAAATTTAAACTTACTTAACATATCACCAATGGCTTGAATATCACCTGATAGCGAATTTCTTACAATACCCAAACCTTGTAATTGTTGATCTAATTCACTATTTAAAGCTAACTGTTTATTTAAAGCTTTATCATATTCAGATTTAGCTTGATCATAGTGTTTTTGAATTTCATCAGCATTATCGAACTCACGACCACAAGCACTACACACTTTGCTAGATAGATTGATTTTATTCAACTCGTTTTTCTTAGCATCTACGTTTAACTGAATTTTTTGTTTTTCTAATTCAACTTTTCCAATATCTTCAGATGTTTTCTTTAAATCATCTTTAAACTTATCAAGCAACCGTTCACCATCGTTTACTTTATTAGTCAAATCGGCAATAGTACTTTCAATCTCACTTAATTCAGAATCAGACAATACCTTAGATTTCAAGTATTCAATTTTACTTTTCTGTTCTTGATACTTTTTGTTATTTTCAGCTACCTGTTGATTGTAAGCTGTATCTTCTTGAATTTGATTAGCTAATTCTTGACTTTGCTTATTTAAATTATCAATAGCGTTAAATACTGTATCTTTTTCAGTTAAGATAGATAAGTCAATAGTGCCTAACTCGCCAATAATAGCTTGTTTATTTGATAATTCTAATTCAATCTTGGAGTGGTTATCTTTGGCTAATTTTAAATCTTTTTGGATTAATTTATAAGCCAAATCAACCTTACCTAAACCTAATAATTTACTTACTAGGTCAATTCGTTGTGCATAATTAAATCCGCTTAACAAGTAAGGTGCTGATTGATAGCGATACAAAATATCAAACAATTGTAAAAAATCTAAATTCTCATCAATCTGTTTATTAATTTCAGCAACACTACCACCAACTTGCTCTACGCCATCAATTGAATAAGTTACTAAGGTTTGTGTGCCATAAGTTCTTTCAATCCTATGCGTTTTCCCTTTATAATCAAATACTACTTCAAGCTCTAATTCTTTTTCACCTAACTTGATATAATCTTTTACTGATCTTGGTGGTCTAAAGGCAAAATCAATCGCTTTAATTAAACTTGATTTACCTTTACCATTTGCACCTGATAGCGTAACTAAACCATTAGGCAATTCCATATCCAAATTTGAGATAGATAAGAAATTTTTAAGCCTTAATTTTCTAATACTGAAATTTAAATCAATAGGCTTACTATCTAAATTAGATAAAGCTGAAATATACTCTTTGTGTGTATCTTCAAGACCTTCACCAATTACTGTTGATTCAATAATTGAATCAATATCAATGCCACGATATACGTTGGTTGCACTTGTAACCTTAGTAGGTTTTTTGACTTTCATCACGTAAGGATCATTAAAATCCACCTTAGCATCTTCATAATAAATCTTTAAGTGCTTAAAGTTTAATGATTCAGTTTTTACCCTTTCAAATTCACCTGTTTCACAATCATAAACTACTACTAATCCTGTTGGGTGGTCAGAAATATAGTGCTGGATAGGTACGCTAGTAGAGTGAATATTATTCAAGCTAATAGGTCTATGAATATCACCAGCAATACCTAATTTAAATTTACTATGATCAATTTCCTGACCAAACATAGGATCGATTGTTACATGTCCTATAAATAAATCTACTTGCTTTTCAATCCAAGATAAGTCTTGTTTTGGTAGCCAATCCATAAAAGCTACAGATTTTCCATTGATATTTTTAATCTGTTTATGACAGTATGTAGCTTTGTTGTCAGCGATAACAGGAATTGAGCTTTGTTCAAATACAGTTTCAGCTTGCTTGGAGTTAAGATCGTGGTTCCCGATTATGTATAGTAAGTGGTCTTTATCCCACCTACTATTTAAAATATCAAAAAACTGTTTGATTGTATGCTCTACCTTTGGTGGAATAATTGCCTTATGGGTAATATCACCAGCAAGCACAATATGACTGCAATCATACTCTTTACCTATTTCAACTAACCTATGAGCTAATCCAATAAATTGGTTTAAGCGAAAATCAGGCTCTAAATTATAATCAGCATAATTCCAAATATGAATATCGCCTGTAATTAAAATCTTAGCCATAATAAATTACTCACGTTCAATTAAAGCAATATCAGACCAGTTGATAACCCATAAATTTTCATCTTTGTTATAAAGTTGTGGTTGTGCATAACTTGTCAATACTACAATATCACCTTCTTTTACTAACGGATCAAAAAACCCTTCTTGGTCTCTACCTTGATTCGTTTGAATAACTACACCACGATTATGTTTTTCTGATTTAGTTGTGAGAATAAGACCTGATTCAGTTTTATTCTCTTTCTTTTCAAGTTTTACTAATACTTTGTTGTAAGGTACTACTACTTTCATGTTTATTTCTCCAATTAATGTAAGCTTAAATATTTTGCGATTACACCATTAAAATATGCTGGGTAATCCCCTAGTTTTTGAAGTACTGATACAATGCCTAAATTATTCAATTTTGGTTTAGGCTTATTATATTGTTTCATTATTTCATTTATAGTTTTCTGATCATACAATATATTATCCATTCTTGCAAGAATATAGTTGCGATCAATTGCATCTAATATAGTTTGTGGTAATTGCCTTTTCTTGTAAGCGTGTATAATTCTATGTAGTTTATTTTCACCTTTGGCATTAGTTAAATGCTCATCATTTACAAGAACTTTAGCTAAATTATCATGACCTTCTGAATCAATCGCTTTCTTGATAGCTAAATCTAAAGGTGTTTTAATCTGATCACCAATTACTTCTTGCCAAGTAATAATTTGTTTTGTGTTATCAAGTACAGTATTAGGGTTTAATGCTTGTTTCCAATCACCATCTTTTGTATATAGCGTAACTTTATTAGCATTATAAGCAAAAAACATTCCAATATCATCAGCCTCAAGACCAGGAACTTGGATAGACTTAATGCCTAATTCGTTTAAAATCTCAATTGCTAAATCATTGGCATCCCAACAACACTGAAAAGTCTCATCATACTGTCTATCAGCTTTATACTCTTTAAATTTATCTTTAGGTCTATATTTCCAGCTACCTTTATCCCACGCTACTACTATTTCAGGCTTATAATTAGTTTCTCTGATTTTCTTCAATAAAGCTTGAAAAAAGGCAATAACAACAACCCTTTTATCTTGTACTTTTTCAATTTCTCCTGTTAATTCATTTTCTACTTCAACAAAACCTTTATCTTTTACAAAGAATGATCTCCTTAGAAAATAAGTACCATCTACTACAAATAGATCTTTCATCTATTCCCCCTTTTTATAAATAAAAAGCCCTTCATTTTTCAACAAAGGGCTTAGTTGTTTATTTAACTGATTATCTTATGCTTGTGCTTTGAATTTAGCCCAAGGGTCATCAGCTGGAGCTTGTGCTTCAGGTGTTGGTGCTTGTTGTTGTGTTACGCTTTGAGAATCAACCGTTGTTGCATTTACTGTTTGTTGGCTAGTAAATGTATTAGCTGTTGTAGTTTGCCCTGCTACAGCCTGCTCTGTTGCATTTACAGGTGGTTGTGCATTAAATTCTTTAGCTTGATTTTCAGTTTGTGAACCATCTTCTGCTTTTTCAGGTGTTTTAGCTAATTCTTCTTTAGCTTGTGCCAATAAAGCGTTATATTTCACTAAATCAAAACCTGGGCGAATGTAAGCCTCTTCTAAAGATACATAAACTTGTTTTGTTAAATCAACTGCTGGTGATTGTTTTTGTGGGAACGCTACACCAATATTACAGCCACCACTTGTACCTTTAGTCATTTGGATTTCAACTTGTACAGATGGTTGGTTAGGATCTAACATACGTTGAATTTCATTAGGACTATCTTTAGCAATATTACCTAAGAATCCTGTTAAAGATTTACTGAATTTTTTATTACCGATTACATAGTAAAGAGTATTAGGTTTCCAGTTATCTGATTGGTTATCAGTTTGCTCAAGATAGAAAGGAACAATAAATACTTCTTTTGCTTTATATTGGAATTTACCACGGTCTGATAAAACTTGTGCTACGCTTGCTAATTCATCAACAAACCCTTCAGGTAATAAATTAGCTGGTAAGCTACGTGGATCACGTACACCTTTATTAAAATATCCGTAAGCATAATAACTTGTAAATGCTTCACCATTTGAATCTACAATAAAACGACCTCTGTGTTTTCCTTCAGGTAGAAATGCTGTTTTAGCAAAATCTCCACTACCTTTTTGTCCTTTTGCGTTATATTCATCTACTTTATTAATTAAATTTTCTACTGAAAATGACATAATTTTTACCTATATTAATTTTTGTTAAGTTTAAAAGAGTTTAACGTGTTCTCCACGGTATCATATATTATAGTGATAAATCTAAATCTATCACTCGTCAAGCTACTTTTTTTGCTATCTTTTGAACGTTTTGAATAAACTTGGTACTTGCCTCAACTTCTTTATTTAATTGTTGTGCCACAATACCAAGATTACCTCGATTCTCTGCTGATTTTGTTACGCTATCAGCAACTTCATCAAAGTTAGTATAAAGCTTATCCATAGCACGTTTAACTAAATCTAGCAATTCAATACCACCTTCGTCATTAACAATTTCTTTTGAGAATTGCACCATTGACTTAGGTATATTTTTATACTCTACTTGTCCTGTAAGTTCTTTTACTTTATCATAAACTTCTTTAAAAATACTCATAATCTGTAACGGACTAGGTAAATTTAAGGTTTCAAGCTTAGAAAGTAAAATCAATTCATTCATACTTTTTAGGCTTGTAAATAAAATAAATAAAGTAGGGTTTTCTTTGCTTAACAATTCTAAAAAAAGAGCTTTCTCCGTTACCGTTTCAAGATCTAAAAGATAATTCTTAGCTTCCATATCTAACTCATATCCGTTTAAGGATAAACTGGAATAAAATAAATACTTATCAAGGTCAGAATAATTGTCAATATCTATGATAGAAGTTTTTATAAAATTGTACATTGACAATTTTAAATGCTCAGGAACATAGCGTATTAATTCTTTTTTAAGTTCTTCTAATACTAATTCCCCAAAACAATCACTATCATAATACCCATCCATATCTGTAAAATTTGTTGATTTTGAATTAAATATTAAATTAGATACAAAATTAATTTCAGTCTTAACAATGCTTTCCACTTCATCAAATTTAATAGGCTTATCATTTTTTAATCGCCTTAAGATCAAGCTCATTGCTGCTGAGGTTTGTAAATCTAAATTGTTCTTAAATCCGCTACCCCCAATAAGTTGTGTTATATAATATACTATTCTAGTGCTTATAATCAAGCATTTTGTTATCTTATTTGGGTTAGTAACTTCATTTAATTCTTTAATCAATTCAATAAATGAAAGCCTTGAGTATTTATCCAAATAAAACTGATTCAATAGACTCGGATTCATCTTTATACTCTTCTCTATCTGCTTTCACATTAATAATAAAATGGTATGGATCTAATCTTTCAACTAATAAAAAATTATCTTCAAATTTACTACCAACAGGCAATTGTGAAACAATTTTTACTAAACTTTCAAAATCAGCCTCTGTAATATTTTTACTAAGATTCATTGATAAATTGACTCCATTTGTATTTTACAGAATTTAAAAGTTTTGGTTGAATAGAAATAACAATAAATTCTTCTTTTCCTAAATCGTTCAGCACTTTTTCGCTATTGAATTTTAAGGATCGGTTATCATTAAAATCTATTGTCATAGCAATACCATCTTCTACATACTTATTTAAATTAGTAACATCTCTAAGCCAAAAACGATTATTAAAGCAATAAATTATATCAACATATAAAATATAATCACTTGTCAAATCTTTAGCCCAATCTTGAACATTATTTTTAAGTAAATCCATTCTTACTTTTTCTTGTAAGTCTTTTATCTCTTTACTTAAATAAATCCATACTTTGTTACCAGCTCTACCTATTTTATGTGCTGCATTAACAGAAGGTATTTTCTTTACAGGGATAATAATTTCAAAATTTTTCATACACTACCCCCTATGCTACCGACTGTTTGAATAGAGAATATTTTCCTGTCTCAACTAATTCGATATGACCATATTCAGTCATAATATAAGGTGATTTAGCATTACTTGTACCACGTCTTGATTTTGCTACTGTCATAATGCCACAAGGTCTCGGCCCGTTTGCTTTACCCATAGTGATCATCATATCTACTGCATGTTGTTTTCTTGAACTTTCACCAGCACCTTCTAATGGGATATGTTCGCTTGACCAATACATAACTTTTGGCTGACTTGCTACCATAACTAGCCTTGCTAATTGACCGTTGGTAGGTCTAGCAATTTCTGAAAGTGCATCATACAATTCACCACCAGCATCATAGCTATTTGTTTCTTCTTTAGTCTTAACGTTACTATCATAGTCAATTACAACAATATCATAATAGTTCTCGCCATTATTCACTAAATCAACAATTTCTTGAGTTGTAATTTTCTTTGATGGAATTGTTACTAAATGTAATTGATTAGCTAAATCTCTAACAGGATCAGTAAAATATTTATCGGGATTCGCTACCACGTTAAAGTAGTTTTCCCTAGTTACAACAGAAGTAAACCTAGTTACAAAGTCAAACTTCATGAGATCACCTAGAGCCAACCACAAGACTTTTAACTTTTTATCAGTATCTCCGTTGTGAAATTTAGTGTAGTTATCGGTCAAAATCAATGCAATCTCTTGTAACATTGCTGCTGATTTACCTTGACCTGGGATAGAACAAAACATAACTACTTGACCTGGTAAATATCCCTTATAAGGTGTAGCCTCAGCTACAATTCTAAAGTTTGTAGGAAATACCCTACTTAAATCACCTAATTCATCTTCAATTAGTTCTTGAGCTGGTTTGCTACCTAATGGATAGATTTCAACACCATCAGCACCACTAAATGTACTAGGTATTTCTTTCAATTTATCCAATAATAGCTGTGGGTTTTCTGAAAACCTTGTTACTGTATCAGCAATTTTAGTATTTCGATAATGATCGAACATTGAACTAGCGATAGCATTTACTTCAGCTTTGGTCTTATCCTTCTTATAACCCTCAACTAATTCAATAAATGCACCACGTTCTTCTTCCATCATTTGAGAACTAAGAACTGAATTTAAAGTTGATGTATCCCACTCATAAAGATTACCACCGTCAGCACTTTTTAAAACAGCTTTGCTAACTTGTGTTTTCCATGGGAAGTCATTCAACATATATTTAACAGCTAAATAAATATCCTTATTAAATAAACTCGCTAAATAAGATAATTCGGATTGTAATTTAATACTACTCATTCTTATTATATCCTAATTTTCTTTCCAAATTTTTAAAGATCAATGCCTAATTAAAGGCTTATTTTATTTTCAGATACTACGTTTAATTTTCGTACTATCTTGTATCTATCTTTGTTCTGTCGCATATATAATGGATTTGTTTCATCCCAAATAAACACACAATGAACAAGACTAGACCTTGCACTACGACCTATCGGCTGAATAACTGACTTAAAGCTTACCCCTGTTAGTGGGATAATTGAACTTAAATTAGGAATATCAATTCCCTCAACCCCTACCGTATTTGAAATAAGGATTTTAAAATGCCTTTGTCTAGCCATTTCTTTAAGTTCTTCAAGCGTTATCTTAATTTTTCCTACTGGACTATTTACATAAGAACCAGAATAATAGACCGTTGATATGCCTAACCGATTCAATTGATCTGATAATTTCACCCCTGTTTCAATTAAAGATATTTCAGGAATAAACACCATTGAATCACTTGGTATAACTTTTTTCACAATTTCAGCTATTGTACTAGCTAACCTAGGGTCTTGTAAAGTAAATTGTATCAATTTATTTAAATCATCAGGATTACTTTCAAGATAATCTTCATATATATCAGGGTTTGTAAAGGATTTATAAACGTGATAAACCCTAATTGGAACTTGTAACTCTTTATGGATAATCATCTCACCACAATAAGCCATTAATTCACTAGCTTGTGAGCTAAGATTACCTTTTTCTAAAGCCTTATAATTTAATTCTTTACCATTTTTTACATCAGCACTACCTGTGAACGCATACATAAACTTAGGTAAAATTAAGTTAAAAAGGTCTTGCCATGATTTAGCGGTAAAATGGTGTGCCTCATCAGCAATAAGTAGTTCTGTATTTTTACAAAAATCAATAAACTCTTTACTACTTGCCTCGTTTCTTTTTATAAATCCACTAGGTTGAATAAACTTCAACCTATCCGATTCAATACCATATTTTTCAGCTCTTAACTTAATTTCATCAATTACTTTACTTGAATAAGTAATAATTATAGCATTCTTTGTATAGTTTTGCAAATAAGAATCTACAATTGATAGCATTAACTCAGTTTTTCCAAACCCGACCCCTAAAGAAACAATACCATAATCAACGCCCTCAATCAATCGTGCTGTGGTTTTTTGTATCTCCCCATACTCAGGCTTAGGGTGATTAGAAAATTGCGTTAGCCAGCGTTCTAAGGGCTTTATACCGCATATTTCAGGTTTGTTTTCTGTAGTATATTCATAGTCTAAACTTTTTAGCCAAGATTCAACTACTTTACTTAACCCATACTTAATTTTAACTTGTAAATTATCATCATTCTTACTAATGCCGCTGAACTTATCTTCTGTTACCCACATTAATTGTCCTGTCCGATAGTTAATTTTCCTTACGTTTTCTCTATAAATAAGGAACTTGACAAGGTTTTCATATTCAAAATTATCCTTGCAATTTATCGTAACATGGCGTATCCTATCTTTTACCTTCTTATAGGTGAATTTCATTCAACCTCCTTTTTCTATTGTTCTATACTTTTAATAATGCTTTAGTATAGCAAATTTTTAAAGGATTTTGAAAATTTTTGTTTAAATGGCTAAATCTTAGCCTATTATATGTAGTCATAAACAGGAGAAACAAGATATGAGTAAGAAAATTGAAGTAGTATCAAAACATTTAGATTTATTAGTTGAACACTATCATAAATTAGACGAGCCAAATCGAAGTGCAAGCTTTCATTCAGCTAAAGAAAAATTAGAGGCTGAATTTGGTGCAACTGATTTACCTGATGATATTGATTCGTTAAAAGCGTTAAAAGGTATCGGGCCGAGTACAATCAATGAAGTAAAAGAAGTATTAGCAACAGGTACAAGTAAACGCTTAGAAGAATTAAAAGCTAAAGTAAATTCTACAGGTGAAGAAATTGATCCTAATACTTTAAAAGACCAATTGAAAAGTTTATTAGGCTAATAATATGAATAAAAATGATTTATTAGTTAAGCTGATCCCTAGTTTGTTAGATTCAGATTTACTAGGAAAAGTTTATACTAATTTGCTAACTTGGAAATTTGCTAGTTTAAGGCATAAAGATAAAGTAGTTGATCACGATCAGCTAACGGATAATTCTTATAGTTTTGTTAAACTAGACCAATCTAAATTTCTTACCTATATGAAACTTCACACACTAAATCCTGAGGTTTTATCAGTATGGGATATTGAACAAGAGAAAGGTTATATCTTAGAAGTTGGTAAATCAATTAATTTGAAAGGTTTAGAATATAGAACTTTTAATGCTCAATCTATTTCTGAAATTAATGCAACTATTTTTAATTCTGAAAATGGTGTGAAGAGCTTTGATGAAAGAGCTTTTGAAATGCTTAAACAGTTATCTGTATCTAAAGAGCATAATTCTAAATCACCCGATGAACTAGCAATTAAGGCGTTAAAATTGACTTTAGCATTTGATAAGTGGAATGCTGATGTTAAACAATCATTAAGCTAAAAATAAGGGGGTATTTTAGGGGTTTTATTTTAAGCCTACTAATTACCCTACTTAAGAAAGAAAATGCAAATACAAGCGATTTAGGCGTATTCTCGTTGATATTTAGATTAAAGAAAAAGGCTAGATAGGAATTTTAACTATCTAGCCTTTAATTTTATTGTTTGTTTTTGTAATTTTCAGTAATATCCTTATCGCCTACTTTGATCTTAAAGCCTAAATCAACAAGTGCTGTAAACAATTTTACATAATTGTCTAATCTAAACACTTTAGACCGTTTGACAACATTCTCTAAATCTTTGCTATCAGAGAAAATAATATATTCATTATTTATAATCTTATTAGCCTCATAAATAGCAACAAAATCTTCATAATGGTTTTTCCTTAACAGCTTTTTCATTAAAGCCAAGGAAACAGTATCGCCTACATTCTTTTCTTCAATTTTTAGATAATTATACATATCAAAAATAGTATCTAGTAGCTGTTCTGTTACTTTCACTTTAACAGGTTTTCCTAACCTAATTTGCGTTCTATAAATTGCTTGAATAAACTCAGCTAAAAATAAATCCTGGTTAGTAATAGGATTGTTAGGGTTTGTTTTTAATGATACATTCAAATCATTTAGGGCGTTTGAAGTAACAAATAAAGGTTCAAATGCTAAAAATTCAGTAGCATCCATAAATTCATTTGTTCCCCTAGTTTTTCCTGACATCCAATAAGTCAAGTAATAGTGTTCACCTTTTACATAACCTAATTCTTTTAGCTTTTCTTCAATCTGATCGTTCATAGATAACTTAGCATTATAAACGATTTGGTCTTCGGCATTATGTACTACAAAAGAACTAATATCTTTCCAAGTAACTGCTAAAGGTTTTTGACCTTCATTAATTGACTTGACAATATATTGAGTAATTTTATCTAAGTTTTCTTGAACTTCAGCATTTCTCAAATCTACTTCAACCATATCGCCACTTTTACTTAGCGTTGATTTTTTACGTTGGATTGGTTTGTAGTCTAATAGTATTTCAATGCTACCATAATCTTTAAAGTTATATGGATAATCATTTCTCGCAATAGTCCAGCCACTAGCTTTTGATAAAATAATATCACCTGTACCATCAAAATTAAGAACAGTAGTAAGTGGATTATCTAAAGCTGTAATATCATAAAACTTACTAATTTCAGGGATCTCTACCGCATACTCTAAACTAGGTTTATTAGATAACAGGCTAGAAGTAGCTTTCACATCTTCATAAATCATTTCTAAACCTAATTTAGTAGCCCTAGCTTTCATTGAGTTTTTATCTACTACTTTTACTTTTTTAACTGATTCAATTGGAACTTTGTTTTTTAAATCATACCCTATCATTGGTACTTCTTTGAAATCACCATCAATATGACTTGAATTAGTAAATTGTTTAGTCATATCTTCTAACGCATTTACTACAGTTTTAGATTGATGATAATAGTAATCTAAAACTTGGTCATTAGTGATAGGGTCAATTTCCGATAATACAACAGAATGGGCTTTGATTGATTCTTCATCTACTGTGATTTTTCTTTGTAATGTAGGCTTTTCATCTAAAATAATCCAAGCTCTAATATTTTCAGTTGGTCTAGTCTCTGAAAAGAAATTTGACTTATTCAATAACACGCTAGGTGGAATTGTCAATAAACTAACATCAGTAACTAAAACAATTCTATATTTTGTAAGTAAGTTAGGGTCTTTATTGATACTTTCCCATTGGTCAGATTTAGAATGATACCTACAAATATATTTATCAATATCTGGATTGATTTTGATAATACCTTGATAAACTCGCTCTAATTCTTCAATAGTCCAAGTTGAATAAATAATACCCTCTTCCCAATTCTTAGCAATAAATTGAATAATTGTACTTGTCTTTCCTGAACCAGCTGCCCAAGGAATACAGAATCTTCTTGCTTCAGGTGGATATTTTTTGCCTACACCACCTGACTTAATCCATTTTACTAAAGCCTCTTTAGTTGTTTCTTCTATCAGTTTCTCTAGTTGTTCTAATTTCTCCATTTTCTTTACCGTGAGATATAGTTTTTGTTTAAATTTTACCTATGTACCCTAAATTTAAAAAATAGGATAAATATAAGTGGGAATTGGCTTTGTTGGATTTTTAGATTTTTAGTGTTTAAAAATTAGCTTAAAAAATCAAAATTTAAGGACATTTTTTAAAAAAAGCTGCCCACGTCCAACTATCGCTTTGCAATACCCGAAAGCAAAATTGAAAGATAAAAATTTCCTTTTGCTTTTTATTTTTCTTATAATACTACTTATAAAAATATTTGCAAGAACTTTGTGTCCTTTTTTTTATATTATATTACTATTATTACTAGCAGACCGAAAAAAAAAGGACATTGGAAAGAGTGCCTTGAACCCTTGTGCTATCTAGGTTTATCTTGTTTTTGACTATTTTTTGCCTACTTTTTGAAATCTACTCAATTTTAAGTGATTTTTGATACTTTTTCAATCTTTCTTAGGTAGTTTTTTTTCGACTTCTAAAACTACCACCTTATTGATATGTGACTATTTTTGGGTTTCTATAGTTTTTTAATTATAACATAGAAAAAGTCACATAACTAAAAAACTAATTTTTTGATCCTGGGGTCAAGGGGTGCTACCGCACCCATGCACCCCAGACCCCAGGATTGAATTATATAATTGGAAAAATACTTTAAAGATCTTTAATATGATTTTGGAGTTGGCTTTACAGCCAACTCACCATAGAGAAATTGAAAAATTAGAAAAGACTTATAAGATCCTTGCTAACGCAAGAAAAGATAAGTAAAGTCTAATAAATTAAATTTCTTCAAGTCAAAATAAAAGTTAAAGAAATATATTACTTAGGAAAAGCCCACTATTGAGAGTGGGCTTTTCCACCATT
>ERZ773018.127-NODE-127-length-51386-cov-11.683077_pt1 | contig 51386 bp, 81 predicted proteins | sample MGYA00580840_ERZ773018 | MGnify/ENA primary metagenome ERZ773018 (study PRJEB29015, sample SAMEA2738125) | human oral metagenome | biome: human oral; feature: human-associated habitat; material: saliva | place: China | collected 2256 ... | reverse complement strand
AGACGGTATCATCTGGCGGAGGACTCGCGGTAGGAGTGCTAGCGGGAATGGCAATTGCTATAGGTCTGCTCGTAGTTGCTTTCGCTAAGTTCGGACCCGCTCTCGATACAGCAATACCCGCTATGCTATCGTTCGGCGCTATGGTGGTGCTGATTGGCGGTGGCATATGGCTTGCGGCTAAAGGTATAGCGGCGGTTGTAACAGCAATATCGGGGCTCGTTGAATCAGTAACGGGACTTATAGGGGCTCTGCCTATAGCGGCGCAGTATGGCATGCAAGCGGCGGCGGGAATAGCTCTAGTTGGTGTTGCATGCGTTGCGGCCGCAATCGGAACCGTAGCGCTAGGAGTAGCTATGCTAGCATTCGGCACAATGGCGCTTGGAACAGGAGCGATGCTAATCGGAGCTGGAGCAATGGCAATGGCTGGCGGTATCATGTTCCTCTTGTTCGGTATCATGGTAGGCTTGGCGGCGGTCGGCGTTGCAGTCCTATCGTTAGCCCTTAAAGCGGTTAATGTATCGATGAGATCAATAACCAATAATGCTAGAGCCTCTGCATCAGCACTAGTAACTATGGTGGGCTCAATCAACATAGTTAAGTCAGGGCTAAGTGCGATTGGCTCCGCAGCAAGCTCAGCGATGAGTAAACTCAAGTCGGCATTTAGCGGGGCATCTGCGGGAGCAATGAGTGCGGGTGCATCAGTTGGTAGTAACTTCAGCAACGGTCTATCTAGCGGGCTAAATTCCGCTGTATCGGTCGCAAGAGGTATGAGCAATACAATTAGGTCAATACTACACTCTGCGGGCAGTGGTGCCTATTCTGCGGGTGTATACATAGGTGCTGGACTTGCTAACGGTATGGCATCACAAGTAGGTAGAGTAAGGAGCATAGCTACTACTCTATCAAACGCGGCAGACATTGCTATCAAGAAAGCACAGATTATACGCTCTCCATCGCATAAGCAGTTCGATAACGGTGCCTATATAGGTCAAGGACTTGTTAACGGTATCAAGAGCAAGATTAGTGCTGTTCGCTCAATGAGTTCTCAGATGGCTAATGCGTTCTCGCCACAGATGGAAATGGCGGGAATGAGTGGCAATTGGGGGCTAAATGACGAGTACAACTACAGTTCACAGGCTCGATACGAGGTGCATGTACATAGCGAGATTGACGGAAGAGAAGTTGCGTATGCGACTGTAGACGACCTCACAGAGCTACAGACGAGGAACGAAAAGCGCGACCGCAGAAGAAAGGGAAGGTTCTAAATATGTATAACTTCATAGATACAACAGGCAATCAGACCTCTGCGGTTAGACCAAGCGAGGCAATGTCTATCAACGGTAGATATATCGAGGACATAATACCTGGATATAGGACACTAACGGTACAGGGGCGGGAACTTCTCGCCTCTGACCTTACTACTGCAGATATAGCCTCTAGGGACGGCTCAATTCTCAAGAATAGGCGATATCCGTCGAGGTCGATAACTATTACCTATCAGCTAATTTGTGCTGATAGCGGGGCATTTCGGAACGCATACGACAAGCTGAACGAGGTACTGAACACGACTAACGCAAAGATTATCTTTGCAGACCAAAGCGACAGATTTTACATCGGAACACCTCGAAACTGCGGAGAAGTGCCTACTGGTCGCAACTCTGTAGTAGCTGACTTTGAAATACTTTGCCTAACACCGTTCAAATTCAGCACGAGTGAGTACACGGTACAGGCCGTAGATGGAGTATTTAACGTTAATTACAATGGTACCGTTCCGAGTTCGCCTCGGTTTTCTATTGATTTTGCCCAGGCACAACACGGAGAGAGTGGCTACGTGGTGTTTTCTGACGCACAGAGCCATGTTATACAGCTAGGCGACCCGAAGGAACTCGATACAACCTCCCATACAGAGAGCGAGACCCTCATAGATGATAAGTTCAATGAGGCTACTCTCAATGGTTGGGGCAAGAATGTAGGAAAGCCACACGAGGGACACCTATATCAAGGTGCATGGCAAGTCAAGGAGTCGGGCGGTAAGTACATCACACCGTCTAGCTACGGTACGAACACGAGCGCAGAGCTTAGCGGACCATCTGTAACGAAAGAGATACCCGCTGATAGTTCGGGTGTTAAAGGGGCGAAGAACTTCGAGATGTCATACTATCTAGTTTGGTCGCTCAATGACAGTTGCGACCCTCGTTGCCTGGGAACTTACGAGTGTATGATTCATGATGCGAGTGGCAACGTTGTTGCGGGTGTAGAGCTACTTAAGTGGTACTCAGGGACTGCTGCTAATGCGAAGATATACGCAGGTGGTAAGTATGTACATTACTTCGAGTTCGATGCGGGGTACTTCTCCGATTGGTTCGGGTTCGGATACGCAGGACACCCGCCAGTAAGGACTATATCAATTAGTAAGATTGGCGATCAGTTCCGATTCAACGTTGGAGGTCGAATACTCTCGTTCACGGTGCCAGAGGGCAAGGATATGAAGGCGACTAAGGTTACATTTGCCTCGACCAAGTATAGAGGTATGGGAGACACTTACCCTCCTATGCTCAACTATCTATTTTGGGCAAAATTCCGAAAGACCAACGTTGAGAAGTTCGACGATATCCCGAATAAGTTCGCCAGGGGCGATAATCTCATAGCTGATTGCTCTGATGGCTCTATCAAGGTGAATAACCTCCCTAGACCAGATTTAGGAGCACTCGGTAACGACTGGGAGACGTTGAAGTTAGTACCAGGGCAGAACAGAATAAACTTTGCTTGTTCAGCATTCACGACGGATAAACCTGTAGCAAAGCTGACCTATAGGGAGGTATACCTATGATTATCTACTTTGCTGACAGGAAAATGCAGATACTTGGGCAAGCCTCCACTAACCTTAATGACGGTATATTTATCGTCGACGACAGCAAGACCGAGTATGTGTCGAATGGTGTCGTTATTTTCGAGGCTACAGTTTGCTATGGCGATACAGCGGAGAAAGACATGCGAAAACTCTGTACAGCAGGTAATTATTTACTCCGCAAACATAATGCAGAAAACGAATTCTACACCATAATCGATAGAGAGTTTAACGAGGAGAATAGGGAAGTCACCCTATACTGTGAGGACGCAGGAATGGACCTCCTCAATACCATTGCGGAGAAGTACGAGGCGAGTCAAGCCTATACCGCTGTCGGATACATTGAAGAGTGGATACGCGGCACTGGGTTTGAAATCGGTGTTAACGAGATCTCGAATTTAAAGCGCAAGCTCAAATGGGATGGAGAGAGCACTGTAGCTGAACGTATCGCATCGATTGCGACTCAGTTCGATAATGCAGAAGTGTCCTATTCGTTCGAGGTTGAGGGTATGTCCGTTAAAAGGTTGCTAATTAACCTATGGAAGAAGAGAGGCAAGGACGCGAAGATACAGCTACGTCTTGGAAGAGATGTAAAGAACATCAGAGATAAAGAGTCCGTTCAGACACTAGCAACAGCTCTAAGAGTTACGGGCGGAACTGCAGAGGGAAGTAGCGAGCCTATAACTCTAGCGGGATATAGCTATGATGATGGTGATATCTACACAGACGGTAAGCTCCTCAAGTCGAGAAGTGCCGTAACTAAATGGGGCAGCACATGGAGTAATGGCAAACATATCGAACGTACATACAGCTTCGAGACCACATCACAATCAGAGTTATGCGCTCATGCTGTAACTGAACTAAAGAAGTTGTCTAGTCCTACTAAGACCTATGAGGTCGATATCGTGACTATGCCCGATAATCTATCTATAGGCGATATAGTATACATCGTAAGCGATAAGGGAGAGCTATATATATCAAGTAGACTGCTTGAGCTCAAGACCTCTGTATCGGGCAAAAAGATTGAGGCTAAACTAGGCGACTTCGTAGAGGAGGACAGCGGTATTGATGACAAGGTGAGATCACTTGCCGATAGGCTAGCTAATCTAAATCTAACGCCTGGCACAGGTGGTAACAGTAGCTACAATCTGACCGTTGAGAGTTCTAGCGGTACAGTGTTCACGGACACATTAATTGATACGAACCTTACAGCTCATGTGTATAAGGACGGTCACAAGTTGACTGACAGCGAAATTGCTGCGGTTGGTAAAGTCGTGTGGTACAAGGATGGTGTCAAGGCGCACGAGGGCACAACATATAGAGTTCAGAACGTAGAGGCGGCAAGAGTGTCCGCTCAATTGGAGGTGTAACATGGATATTTTAGCAAGCGATAGCATAAATCTTAAATCAATTAAACCGGTTACGGATAAAGTGGTAGACGCGTCATTGAAAGTTGAGGAGGCAAAAATGGAAGCTAAACAAGCGCAAGATGCTGCAATTGAGGCTGCGAAAACAGCGACAGATTATATGAAGTTTGAAGAGGGTGTGGGATTAATCGTGTCGAAGAATGCACAATCAAATGAGGGTGCGTCAACGGTGCTCACAGATAACTCACTGCAGATTCGCAAAAACGGTGAGAAGAGTGCCGAGTTCACTGATGATAGAATTAGCTTTTATGGACACGGCAAAAAACTCGTTGACATAAAGAGCATTAAGGATGCTGTAGATAAAGGTTATGCCTACGAGGGTGCATCAATTGATTATGTGGGGTATGGAGCGTTGAATGTGATTACATCGGATGTTGACGGTCGGGGCAAGCGCGCAGATTTAACCGCTACAGCTGGATCGTATAATTCGAATACGTTCGTATCGGAATTCGTTGCAGCAGCTGCCGATTTAACTGCTGTAAGCAAGTCGGGAATAGCTTCATTTATTGTGCACAGTAACTCATGGCGAGATGATAATGTAATCGCAAGCCTAATCCACTCGCCTAAGTTAAATGGCATTGCAGAACCCGTAGTAGAATTCGACAGCAAGGGCACCATTATCGCTAAGGCTATAAGGGTTGATAAGATAGAGGGTCTTTACGAGGATTCCAAAGTATCAGCAGGAGGTATAGTGTGGAATGTTCGCAAGTATGCTGACGGTACCGCTATTGCAGAAGGTGAGTGGTCGGGCACAGTATCTGCTGCGAATCCTTGGGGGCCAGTATACTATTCGGGTGGCACGAAGACGGACTTACCTCCAGGTCTCTTCATCTCCACGCCATTGACTAGTGTAGAGATTGAGGCACCAGATGGTGAGCTGTGGACAACTCGTAAGATGTCAACAAAAGACTACATAGGTGGAGTTTATTACATATCGATGAGTAGGCTCTCAAGGGTAGATGCAAGGATACTCTATAGGGCTACAGGAAGGTGGAAGTAATTCTACAAGATAATTAATTCTGGCACCGTCGCAAGGCGGTGCTTTTTGATGAAAGGAAAAAAGCTATGAAACCAGAATTTATAGGAAGTTTAGTTATAGGCTTAACCGCATTAATTGGACTAATATCAGCGCTCAACAACTATGTGGGAAAGCCAGTAAATGAACTCAACTCGTCCATTAAGGCGCTCAACGTAAGGATTGAAAATTTAGCGACAGACGTGACTGCAGTTGAGTGTGCTGTAAAAGAGCAAGAGGCACATGATAGGGAGTCACATTCGAGAATGTGGTCAAAACATAATCAGCACGACGAGAGGCTGAATGATCATGAGAAGAGGATAACGCATCTTGAGCACAATAAGGGAGGTAAGAAGGATGAAAATTAATTGGAAGGTTCGATTTAAAAACAAGACATGGCTACTAACGTTTATCGCAGCGGTGCTAACTCTTGTATATAGAACGTTGAACGTGTTGGGCATAACTCCGCACATCGCCCAGGAGCAACTTGTAGAACTCGCAACTATGCTCGTTGGCATCCTGGTACTACTTGGTGTAGTTATCGACCCTACGACTAAGGGCGGTGGCGACTCCGATGCAGCAATGACCTATACACGCCCTAAAGACGACTCGCAGAAGGCAGAAATTCGACCCGTAGCGAACGATAAGGCAATAAACTATGATGATATCAAAGAAGGACTAAAAGACGCGGAGGTGCTAGAAGATGGGCGTTAGGGAGGCAATCGTCAACACAGCCATTAGATATAATGGCATGGCGTTCAAGGGCGGTTCACATCGCACTTTGATTGACGAATTTAACAAGCATCGCCCAGATGGTTGGGCAATGACTTATACGGCTAACTTCTGTGCTGCGTGTGCCTCAGCTATTGCATATCTGTGCGGGGTAGGTGATGTCTACCCTTGCTCTGCTAATGTAGGAACTATTGTAGCAAAAGCGCAGAAGATGGGCATATGGGTGGAGAATGACGCATACGTACCAACTGCAGGCGACTGGATCATATACGCATGGAATGACAGCGGAAGAGGTGATAACACTACAGGCGCTAGTCATGTAGGTATAGTCGTATCTGCAGATAGCAAGTACATCAACGTCTTCGAATTCAATATCCATAACAACCACTCGACTGGCTATCGTAGGATTGCTGTTAATGGTAGATTTATCAGAGGCTTTGTCGTTCCGAAGTTCCAAACATACGGTTGGATACAAGATGCACGAGGCTACTGGTTCAAAAAGAAGGACGGTAGCTATTATAACTCCGAATGGCAAAAACTAGACGGTGAGTGGTACTACTTCGACTCTGATGGCTATGCTGTTACAGGATGGAGGCAGATTAGTGGCAAGTGGTATTACTTCAACTCTTCTTGCAAGATGCAAACTGGATGGATGAGCCTCAATGGTCGTTGGTTCTGCTTAGGTTCAGACGGTAGCCTATACACTAGCGGAGTGCATGAGGTTGACGGCAAATCGTACTACTTCGACGGCGACGGAGTTATGCACACTGGATGGGTAAAGGTCGGCGACGATTGGCAGTACTTCAAGGACGACGGCACACGAGTTGATAAAGGCATAGTCAAGGGTGATGCAGTGTATATCATTAAGGATGGCGCACTAGTCACTGATGATAAGGTCACTGTGGAGGCTGACAAGGACGGAGCTATTAGTGTTATGTAATTGAGCGGGCGAGGCGGTCGCCCATACGAGAAAAGCGAGTCCATTACGGGCTCGCTCTTTTTATTTATTTCTTTAAGTTTTCAACCTTTTCAGTCAGTAACAACTCTATGTAGTTGCTGAGGGACCTATTTTCGCTAGAGGCTAGCTCTGTGACTGCCTCTTTGAGCGACGGCGTAAGTCTTACCGCCACTCTTTCTGATCTTTTCTCTTCTCCCATAATGTTCCCTCCTATACATAATACTTGTAATTCACGCCATCATGAATCATTGTGATATCCTGTGGAGCTTTTCCGCTCTCATAACTTAGCATTTCAGCGATTTCATTCTTATTGAATGTTAATTCATCATCTAACATTGTGTAATCATCACCATCTTCATTCCATTCGATTGGGTGAGCTGTAACATTTAGTGTACAATTACCATCTGAGTATACATCTGTCACCTTATAAGTTCCGAAGTTATCAAATGCATTTAGCAACATGCCGATTGTGATTTCGTATTTCATCGTCTTATCCTCCTTGTTGAGCATTTCGCTCGCCTCTCTTAACTTGTCTATAGTATACACCTATTGTCGAACATTGTCAACTATCTTTTGCAAACTTTTTAAAATTCTTCTTCCTCATCTTCGTCGTCCTCTGTGTTGCGGTGCATGAGGCTCTTCATGTATGCGACCATATCTTCGATGCCCTTAACGAGCTTGTCGCCCTTATCAGTGCCAGCCTTTGCATATGCGAATCCCCAGCTGTTAACGGAGAAGATTGTATCTCCGAACTTGCAGAACTCGCCATACTTGCCGTTGCTAGTTCCGATAGTCCAGTATTTGCCCATGTCTACAGGAATTGAGATATATCCTTTTTCATTTGGCTCTATGAACGATAGAGCTCTTTCTTGTGCCTTGTGTCCCCATCTGTACACTTCGTTAGTTCCTGCATTGATGTATCTGTAATCCTTATACATGGTGTGCCTCCTTGCTGTTCTTTAGCTTGTCTATATTATATGCCCATTGTCGAACATTGTCAACACTTTTTATAAAATATTTTGTGACTTTTTCGTGACTTTTTTTCGAATACTTATAAATCAGGTCAATTCCGCATCTAGTAAGAGCGTTGATTTTCCTACTATTATATATCGCAACTATACGTAACTACTATATGCGATTAGATTTCAAATCCCCCTCTCTCCGCCAATATGACTAGAACCGTTGAAAATCAACGGTTCTTTTATTTGTACACGAATTATACACGAATTTTATTCAAAATAGATAAAGCTTTATCTTCTTCCTGAGGGTAGAAGTGGCTATAAGTATTGAGTGTTTGCTCTATGTTGCTGTGACCAAGCCTGCGACTTATCTCAAGTATATTAACTCCGTTATTAGCTAGCAGGGATGCATGGCTGTGACGAAAGTCATGTATGCGTATATGATGTAGTCCTGCCTCATCTGCAATCTTGAAATTCATCTTAGACAAGGTAGAATCTCTTAGAGGTCGGATTCCTCCACAGATGTAATAATTATCATTGAATCCCTTATATGCCTTACCACGCTTCTTATGATCTTTCAGAATATCAATTAAAGGCTCTGGCAGTTGAACAACTCGGTTACTAGACTTATTCTTTGGCGGTGTTTCCCGGTCATCACCAAGCAGCTTCTGCGTGATGCTCTTTGTGATATGTATAGAGCCGTTTCGTAAATCAGTCCAGCGCAGGGCATGAATCTCGCCCTTTCTAGCCCCTGTATAGTAGGCAATGGCGAATAATACGTAATAATCATAAAAACCTATCTCAGTTGCGATATTCCATGCTGAAGAGGCAAAACGGATATACTCTTCTGGTGTGTAGTATTGCAACTCTTTTTTTCGTTCGTATGCATCTCTGAAGTTAGGTACCTTTGATAAAGGGTTGCTCTGCAAGTATTCATTTTGAACAGCCCAATTAAGGAGAGCCTTAAATGCTACATATATATTTGATTTAGTTCGGTGCTTTAAATCTAATTCGCTTATACCTCGCTTCCACTCGGTCAAAGTCTGTATGTTTAACTTATTTATTCTTATATCAAGAGGTCGCACATACAGATTAAGTATACGGCGGCTCTTGTCAACAGAACTTTCGCGGAGTTCGTGCCTTTTGTCCTCTAGATATAAATCTATTAGCTCTGGAACTGTTAAGGTGCTTGATGGAGTGTGATCAGTCTTCTGTAGCTGTGACTCAAGTGTCTTTGCTGCATCGAGTCCATACGCAATACGAGTAAGTGAATGAGCCTTGCCGCTATCGTCTGTATAATTAACTCGAACCTTATACTTTGTAAGTCCATTCTTCTTATCTCCGGTCTTGTATATAGGCATAGCAAACCTCCACGAAATCTGTATATTTTTGCACTAAAAAAGCACCTACAATAACTATTTATGTAATCTAGTTGTAATTAAGAGGTGCTACTGATATACTCATTATCGATATAGTGTTATTGATATACATCAATAGCTCCTCGCCGCTCCTATTGCAGTAGGGGCGGTTTTTAATTACTTCTTTGCCGTTGAAAGTTTATATAAAATTATAATATCTTAATGCTTCGTTCAAAAAGCTTACAGACAAATCTAGTTCTTCTGATAATTCATAGACATTAGAGCAACCTTTCGAAATCGCAGTTTGAATTATCGCATATGGACAGATTTTTTCAATCCCCCATTTTCTTGCTCGATATTCTTGTTTTAATTTTGGAATTGAATCGAGAAATGTTAGATCACCAACACTAGTTTCGTAATGGCCTAATTCCTCGGCTAAAATACACAGTTTTTCAGATTCAGTTAAGTGAGTATTGATTAATATGCAGTCGTCAATTATAAAACCGTCTATCAAAGAGGGCTTTTCATAAACTGAAACTCTATCTTCGTATTCTGCTAATAACTTTTCATATCTAGTCATCACAAACTATCACACACCTTTTATTTTTTGCGTTTAGACAATACATATTTTTTAAATTCTTCAATTTCTGCTAACTCTTCATCCGTCCATGTTGGCTCATCGTGGTGAGCGGCCAATAATTTAAAATCAGTTGATGAAGAGGAGGATTCTATAAAATCATCAAGAGTGCAATTTAAAGCATTCGCTATTGCTCGCATTTTATCTAGTGATGGATTTTTAGTATCTCCATAAATAATTTTATTTAAAGTTCCCAATGGAATATCTGATTTCTCAGAAAGCTCTTTATTTCCAATACCTTTAACATCCATTATTTTTTTTATTTGCTCTCCGTACATATGAAGCTCCTTTCTTGAACAATGTAATGATATCCAAATGTGGAATCTTAATCAATGCTTAAATTCCACATTCGGAAAAAAACTTCTTGACAAGTTCCTAATAAGGGACTAATATGTAGTAAATTAAGTTCCGAATACGGAATTAAAACAATATATAGAAAGGATGTAACAATGCTACACAATTTACAGGCAGAAATAGCAAGGCTGAAAGTGCCTCAGGCAGAAATAGCAAAAGCTATTAGCGTATCAGATAGAACTGTTAGAAAAAAGATAACAGGAGAAACAAAATTCACATTTCCTGAAGCGAGAAAAATTCGTGACACGTTTTTCCCAGATATGGAACTAGATTACCTGTTCAAAGAAGATTAAGTGATGAAGAGGGAGAACCAAGATGGAGAAATATATAAATCAATTGAAGAGGCTGTTATCTGGGGATATTCCCCAGATAGATATGGAATTAAATTATGACTCCATAGCAGAAAATACTACAGAGTCATAGAGGTTACTCAACTAATAAATCTTTAAACATTGGGAAGAGTTTGTTGTAGGTGAAAAAGTGTTCTCTGATAGAGTTCAAACCTTCAGTACTAATGCTTAAACTCCCATTTATTGCACCGATAGCTGAATCAATTGCAACAGCTATCAAATAGCATTCACGCGGATTTTTAATAGGTTTATGAGTAGACAATTTCTTTAGAACAGATGTGATTAGTGGAGTTAATTGTGCAAATTCTGAATTTTGGTTAAAAAACGAATATTCAGGTAAGACTGCTATAGCAGAAGAAATAGCAATGCAATCCTGATTGGTTAAGGCATAATTTAATTTTTTCACATTAGTCTCCTTTCTGAAATACAAGTGTTGTTAAGGGGATTATACACCTAGGAAAGAATTAAAGTCGATAAAAAGAATGATGAGAGGGATTATGAAATGAGAGTTGTTACTTTTACAGCGATAGTAATACTGGCGATAGCTGTGATACTGCTGGGAGTTGCAGTTGTGTGCAATAACAGAGAAATCGAAAAGCTGCATAAAGACTTAGATAGTGAAGTTCAAAATTTGCGTAACCGCATACTAAGAATAAAGCTGAATCAACAAGCTCAAGAAAGAAACAATCAATGTCGCAGCACTCAAAGCAATCGAAGATACAGCTAGCCAAAACGAGGTTCTAGAAGCTTTACGATTTTCTTCAACAAGAGTGTGAATTTGCCGATTAGTTTCTTCTTGAATGGCATTAATCTCCTTCGCCATATCAGAGAGGATTGTGTCTTTGTAATTAGTAATTTTTTTAGAGACACTGGAAGTTTTTGGACTGACGGTAAAATTAGCCAATTGTTTCTGCACTTCGATATATTTAGGCACAAAACTTTGATTTTTGATGGACTTTACTACTTCGTTAGATAAATGAAATGACATAATGATCTCCTTTTTAAAAATAACTATATAGGAGATTATACATCTCGAAAAGAACATATCACAAGGAGGCACTACATGAATAACAAGATAAGATTTCCTCGTGTGAGAGCCTCGACTAAGGCGGCACACGAAATATACCACAACAACACATACCTGTTGTCAAGAGACATAAAGGACCTTTTCAACTGTTCGCCAAGCACAGCTGGAAAGATTAAGAGGATAGTCCTGTCCGAGATGGCAGAACGAAACGAACGAATCTACTCAGATATTCCTGGACTTGTAGATAAAGACATTTTGTTTGAACTAGCGGGACTAGATATTACAAAGATAGATAAGAGCTATAGAGAGCTAATGAGGTATGAAAATGCATGATTCGATGAAAGAGGTAATGCACCAGGCGTGCGAAGAAGAGGGTACTACGCCGATACAGGAGGTAATCGCTGCGGTAGGAGTTACGGCATTAATCCCAATATTATGGCTATTCCTGTACATGCTAGGGGCGAGGTAAGGAGGAGTTATGGAAGTTAAGATTGTTTTAAACGAAAAAATACTAGAGTTTGCGAACACTCACTACCTATATATCGTAGGTCAGTGCGGTAGAGATCGCAAATGCAGAGAGGTGGAATGCTACACCATCGCTGCTGATCCAAACATTGCTCTAGGGATAATTAAACCAGATTGCTCCTACGAACAGTTTCTCGAGAAGATAGCTACAAAAGCTATCTCGGAGGCTGAGAGGCTCTACAACCTCACAGATGCTATGGAGGCAGCGTATAACGAGCTGTGGAAAAATTACGAATCGCTAAAGGAGGAAGAAAATGGAAGGGTTATGTAAGAACTGCGGACAGATGCATCTAGTATCTGCAGAGACTCAGGAAGAGGCGGATAGAATCGCTAGTGAATCATGCGATTGTGAGAATGAGGCAAAATGGCATCGCATGATGGAAGAGAATGTTGAGATGCTATGCGGAGAGCAGTCGAGAAATCTGAATTTTATCCCATTGGATGATACGAGCCTCAGATATGTGAAAACGACTTGTGAACTGATTCATGCAGGATTTATCAGCAATGCAAAATTCAGTGCTGCCAACAGTGAAATCAGAATCAATGGTGTAGCTGGCAAGGTAGATATCAAGAGAACAAAGAAGCAGACAAACCAGATGACAATCTAGGAGGGCAATGTGGATATCGATAGAAGAAAGCGTTATTTTGGAGGCTTGTTATCTGAGGAACAATTGACTAGAACAGAGCTTCCAGAGATTGAAGATGCAATAGTAGAAGAGCTAGCACTCCCTATAGTTAACTGTAAAGAGTCAGCGACTCAGGATGCTGACACATGGGGAAGGGTAAAGTTCGAGTAGGAGGAAAAATGTTAAAAGCTTCATGGTGGCTAATTATGGCAATGCTGCTAGTGGGATTAGCGGCATTATATGAGTACACCGAGGAAAGATACAAAAATGCAAACATGTTATTTCTGATATTCGACGTCGGAATGATTGTAGCATTCGCAATTCCGGTCGTGTGGCTGATGATATGAGCAAACTAGATAATTACTATCAAAACTGCGCTTATCCAAAGCCACGGTCGGCAAAGAAGAAAAAGAAAATGAATGGCTGGAAAAACAAACCGAACAGGGTTTGTAAATACTGTGGAAGACCTTATGCAGAGAGACACGAGGTATTTGGCGGGTCGAACCGTCAAATCAGTATCGATAATGAATTTCAGGTCGATGTGTGCCGAAAGCATCATGAGGAGCTACATGCAAACTGCACCGTGTGGGCGCAGCGAGAAAATCAGAGATTGCGCCAGCACTACCAACTTCAATATGAAATTGAGTTGATAGAGCAAGGCTATACAGCACAGCAAGCGAGAAGAGAATGGATGCGGCTAATTGGCCGCAACTATCTATAGGAGGTATCAAGATGAATTGGACAGTAGTAACAGTAACGGCAATTGTGTGTCTAACACTAGCATTCATGGTAGCGGTAGGCGATAAGAGAAAATAATGTTTCGCGTTAAATCAGAATGTGATGTGTGTGGTTTTGAGCATCCGACACAAGGAGACAACCGAGCGTTCAGGTGGTGCCGTAGAATACGCGGCACAGTGTGTGATCAGTGCTGCAAGAAGTGCGAGTATAACGACGACTGGCATTGCAGATTTGATCCTATCGGCAAAGCTCGCATGTACGAACTAACCTACGCTAACAATGATGACGAGCGCAGAATATCAAAATTCGAAGACCGCCTAAGGCAAACGAAAAACGAATCATCAAGAGAATTAATGAACAATATTATTGAGCAGATTAAAGAAAGAATAGCTGAACGGGATAAAGAATACGAGAGTATTCACAGCGGGGAAGTTATTCTGACAAAGGAGTAAATCATGGAAAAAATCAACGAAGCAAGAGCGAAAATCACAGAGGAATCGCTGGAAATAAAAGGTGCATTGGCTACATTTATTGAAGAAACGATAAACGAGCGCTGCACTACAGAAGAAGTAGCAAACAAGATCCTTGATGGCAAGAAGTCCATCAAGGATTTAATAGACAATATAAGAAACAAAGCAAAAGAAAAAGCTGTTAATAACATGGCTGCAATCTCAGATGAAGAAGTGAGAGGAATGGTACTGAAGTATTACGAGATTGACGATACAAAGCCACAGAGTGCAGATGTAGTAGATATCCTGGATCTTATTTAAGGAGTCAGCTATGGAATATATATATCGCAACATAGAGAACATACCTGTTGATATCGAGTATCCGGATGATTTCGAGAACATAGTTGCAGAAAGTCTGGATAAGCCAATCATATACAACAGGTTTAAGAGGGTGGCCCATTGTCCAAAGTTCGGAGAAACATTTGAGTATATGGACACTATAAGAAAGGGAGACTGGTTACCGTACAGAGGAGAAAACAGAACATTCATGCCACATACATGCCATCCGTTGGGCAGTGGCAAAACATACTTATGGATGTTCTATAGGAATGAAACAATCTACTTCGTAGTTGCATATGCTTCCTGGATATATAACGGAGAAGAAGTTGCCGATATGAGGGATGTCACACAGATATATATAGAGCAGATTGTGTGTATATCTAGAGAAGAACAATTCATGTATGCATATCAAGGAGCATATCGAGGCGGATGGTCGAGATGTCAAGATGGTTCAATTTACCTGATAGATAAAGGTTATGTACATAACCTTGTAACTATAGAGCAGTTGCAAAATACATTCCTTAAATACGTGGATGTTGAGATCAGATTCGCAGACTACATGATAAAAGAAGCTGCAATCTGTGCAAAGTATCCACAGGTGGAATTTATAAAAAAGGCTGGACTAGAAGAAATTGTTGAGCGCAAGATTTTGAAACTACCATCCTACATAGGACCAAACTGGAGAGCAAAGTCAATTCCTGAATTTCTAGGAATAACTCACCAAGATATAGAGAAGCTTAAAAGCTGGGGAATGTTTGATGTAGATAATATCGCAACCTACAAAATATTAGCTAGTCAAGGCAAAGTGAAGAAGCATCATATAGGACTTGTGAAAAGCGAATTCCGAACATCGGAGCTATACGAGAACAGGAAAACAGAAAACTTTGTGAGGCTAGCGACGTATTTTGATAAGCAAAAGAAACGAATGAAAGAAGATAGTAACTACATCAATCACAGCATTAAGTGGATGTACAAGGATTACATTAAGCAGCTAGAGGAATTGGGATACCCGTTAAATGATTATTACAGATACCCAAAGAATCTTAAAGAAGCACATGATCGCATATCAGAAGAATATCTAGCTATGAAGGACAAGATAAGGAAGGAAGCGGATAAAAAACGACAATCAAAGTTTGAAAAAGAGTTTCTGCCAAGATTGGAAAAAATGTGTTGGAGAGATAACAAGTATCTTATAAGGCCTCTAAGGAACAGGACAGAGTTCAACAAAGAAGGTCGCAACAATCAAAACTGCGTAGCCTCTTATTATGAAAGAGCAACAGATGGAGGAACATCGATATTTGTATTAAGAAAAGTAGGAGCTGAAGAAGAATCGTTTGTAACTGTTGAAGTTGATTTAAAAACGATGAAACTAAAGCAGTGCTACGGTAAAGGCAATAGACTTCCTGAAGAGGGAGTAAAAGAGTGGGCGGAAAAGTGGCTAACGAGAATAGTCAGAAAGAAACGTAAAGTCGCAATGAAAGGAGCAGCATAATGTCGGAAATAATGAACGTAGAGTATGAAGTTAATAAAGAGCTAGTAGATAAAACAACAGAAGAACTACAGATAGAAGTAAACGGACTGTATCACCAGATGGAGATGATAGGCAACATTGCAATGATGATTGCTGCTAATGCCGGGCAGAGACTATTAGTTATTAAGGGTAGATTAAATCATGGTGAGTTTGAATCATGGTGCGAATCACATCTAGATTTCTCAAAGCGAAAAGCAGAGATGATGATGTCTCTGGCCAAAAGATGCGAAGAAGAAAATAGCCTCTTTTCAAAAACGCAAACGTTTGCGGATTTGAGCATTTCCAAGATATTCACGCTCTTAGCAGCGCCTGAAGAGGTAGCTGCAGAGGTGGTAGAAAACAATGATATTTCCGAAATGACCGTTAGGGAACTGAAGGAAGAAATCGCAGATCTTAAATCTCAAAATACAGAGATAGTTGAACTAAAAAGAAGAATTAAAGAGCTGGAACAAGAAAAGGCAGAACCAGGAGCAAGCTCTGATGAACTCGAGAAAAGAGATAAAGAGATTGAAGAACTGAAAGAAAAGCTAAAGAAAGAAAAGGAAAAGCTAAAGAAAAGCAAGAGTGATACTGATGAAGAGGTTAAGAAAGCACTTGAGGAAGCAAGAGTTGAATTAGATAGGGAGCTTGAAAAGGCTGTCGCTACAGCAAAGGTTCAAGCTAAAGCTGAAAACATGAAAACTGAAGAGGAACTATCAAAGGCTAGAGCAGAAGTTGAAAAGCTAAGTGCAGCAGTAGCCAGTGGAGAGGTTCTAACAGCATTCAGGATTAACGTTAACAATCTGCAGACTACATTCAATGAGTGCATGAATCAGCTTGGCCAGATGGACAAAGAATCTGCTGAAAAGTTCAAAGGAGCATTGAAGAAGATTCTTACAACTGAACTTGAGACACTAGCTAAATAAAGAGGTCAACATGGAAGATGAAGTAATAATGGAATTTCTGGCAAGCGAATTTCTAGCTGAGAAGAAGAGACTTCCGAATGGAACAGAGATAGATGCACTAGCAATAAGATTCCAAGCAGGAACAAAGCTGATGAATCAACTTATAGAAGAGGTAATACCAGAAGATGAAGAAAATTAAGTGGGTAAAGAAGATAGAAAGAATCTCCGACTCAGGAGAAGTAAAGGAATCAATTTATAAGCCTGAAAAAGGAAAAGGCGGCATATCAATAGTAACTGTTAAAAGAGCCATCAGACTTCAGAGCGGAAGTAGATGGGAGACAATGTCAGTAAGGGTACATAAGGATGGAGCCACTCTCAAGACAAACTATGACACATTTGAGAAAGCATGTGCAGCTGCAGAAAGGATGATGAACTAATCATGAAGATGACGACAAAAGAATTTTTAGAAAATGCAAATGCAGAGATGGGCCGCAAAGTTTGGGAACATTACGGCTCTGAAGCGCAAACAAAGAAGCTCGTGGAAGAACTGGCAGAACTAATTACAGCGATAGCCAGAGATGATATAAGAGCTGTTCGTGAGGAAATGGCAGATGTAGAAGTCATGATAATGCAGTTCAAGCAAGGGTTTAATATCGATACACTGCCAATCATGAATTACAAGTTAAATAGAACGATGGCAAGGATAGAAAACGAAAAGAGTAAGTAACTATATAAATTGAATATATGAATAAGGAGACACAATGACACATTTAATAATTAGCAAAATTGTAACTGTAATATTAGCTATTGCTGGATGGGAGTTAGGAAAGAGGATAAAAATATGAAAGCATACGAAAAAAATCCAGAGTGGAACGAGCTCTTTTTTAGAAATTTAACACCAGAAGAAAAGGAAGAATATGCCAATTCCGATTGGTCATATACGATTGAAAATTTACCTGATTACGGAGAAGAAGTGCTAGTAACCGATGGAAAAAGCGTGTGGTTAGACTCCTTTGATGAAGATGATTATGTATACCTTTCTGGCACAGATGGCGAGATTGACGGCGTGATCGCATGGATGCCGTTACCCGCGCCATACAAAGGAGAATAAAAATGAGAGAGATAAAATTCAGGGTATGGGATAGAGAAATTGAAGAGTGGACGAATTGCTCAATTAACAATATTAACGGTACCATTGTAGATTTTTACAACAAAGAGACAGGCTTCTGGGAAGATGACCGAGAAGGTGAGCGATTCACTCTGTGTCAATACACAGGACTAAAGGATAAGAATAATAGGGAAATATATGAAGGAGATATATTAATATCTAAAGCCTCTGAAAATCCAAAAGACCATAAGATGTGGTTAGTTAGTTACCAAGATGGCGGATTCATAATTGATTACAAACACAAGCCAAAAGATAAGCGTAAACGCAGTAAATGTGAGACTGAAACATTATGTGAAGACAATATATGGCTCTATGGGATGGAAGTTAAAGGCAATATCTATGAGAATCCAGAACTACTAAAGGAGCTCGCAAATGATAATTAAGCTAATAGGCATGATATACGGAAGACACAGCACGATATACAGAAGAATGGTAGATGCGAAGGAGAGCAAGAATGAATAGTGTCATATTAATTGGCAGACTAACAAGGGATCCAGAGCTAGTCTATACACCAGGAAATCAGACAGCAGTTACACGCTTCAGTATAGCTGTTGATAGGAGAGATAAAGAAAAGACTGCGGACTTCATCAGAATAACAGTGTTTGGAAAGCAAGCTGAAAACTGCGACAGATATTTACACAAGGGAAAGCAAGTAGCAGTCAACGGAAGAATTCAAACAGGAAGCTACAAGAACAGAGAAGGACAGACAGTATATACAACAGATGTAATTGCCAACAATGTTGAGTTCCTGGGCAGCAGTCAGCAAGGAACTCCAAGGCAGCCAGACGAAGCATATAGCAACAGTGCACCGAACTATCAAGATGAGCTACCAGATGCATTTGAGGCAACTGAAGAGGATATACCATTTTAAGGAGGTAAAAGAGAATGACACTTGAAGAGGCTATAAAACACGCAGAAGAAGTCGCGGCAACTAGTTGTGATAAATGTAGAGAAGAGCATGAGCAGCTAGCTACATGGCTAAAGGAATTAAAAGAAATTAAGGAAAGTTCAGTCATAATTCCCAACAATGGCAATCCATGGGGAATAGCACAGTTGATTATAAATGCAAAATGTAAAGTTCGAGATACTTGTTATATTGCATCATATGTGACAAAGACAATAAATACATTTAACAAAAGCGAGATTAAAGCTTTAGGAAAACACCTGTTAAATTATGCAGAGACAGAAGAAGAACTGTCAGAATCGTACAGGTAACGACAAACAAACTTTATAGATATGAAACTGTAGCAACTAACTTAATAAGGATAAAGAGCACATAATAGTAGGTAACTTAACTACGCAAGCTACAGATCATATAAATCTGCAGATGGTCGCAAGGCCATCTGCATAACCTTAGGAAATAAAAACTACATATATATAGAAGAAAAGAAAAGGCGGTGAGAGTCCGCCATGAAGGTTCATCAGAGTATTATCACTAGGTTCATCGGGAGAATAACAATGTTAGAAAGAGTCATTAGAGAAACATGCATAGCCGGAGCAGTTATTGATAGATGCATAAAGGCAAGCTTCCCTCGTGGTGGAAAAAGAAAGAAAAAGGAAAAGGCTACATCGGATGCTGTAAAAAAGAATAATGACATGCTAGCGTTAAAGAATTTAACTAGACTAATTAATTTAAATTTTTATCCTGGTGATTTACACACAACACTTACCTACGCAGAAGAGCTATCGCCTGAAGAGGCTAACAGCGAATTAGAAAAGTGGATAAAGAGAATGAGGCGTGAATACAAGAAACTCGATAAGGAGTTTTACTATATCGCGGTAACTGAATTTAAGAATAAGAGAATCCATCACCATGTAGTTATGAACTACATAGATTTTCAAGTGATCAATAGACAGTGGAAGATGGGAAGGATTCGCTGCACTCCGTTAGATAAAACACGCAACTACAGAGTTCTTGCTGAATACTTGATTAAGGAAACTCAGAAGACCTTTCGTGAGCCAGAGAACGCTACAAAGCGTAGATGGAAACCAAGCCGCAATCTTAAGAGACCTGTTGTGAAGAGAGAGTGGGTATCAATAAGCCAACTGTTTCAGAATCTTGATGATATAAAACCTTTAAAGGGATATGAGATTGATAGAGATACATTACGCAAGTACACAAATCCAGTAACAAAACTAGATCATCTTGAGTATCAAATGGTGTCCAATGAAGCTGTGCCAAGACTTAGCGTGTGGAGAAAAGGAAAGAAGATTAATCGAAACGAAACATATAGCAAAATGGATGAGATTCGTCAAATGGATATGGAACTTGAGGACCATGCAGCAATCTGGGATGTGCTGTAGGAATTTACAGTGAGTTAAAACATATTGCTGAAGAGGTGAGGTAGACATGATGACAGCAAAAGAATTTATGAAGCAGCATGAAAGGGTTGTTGAAAAGATAAGGCAGATAGAGATACAGATATACGACATCGAACAAACACTGGGGATTAAGGGAGTCAATTATGATTCGCAACCACATGGAAGTGGAATTAGCCAGGTAACAGAATCTACGGCAACAAAGCTAATTGAGCTTAGAGAGGTGCAGAGAGATTTAGTTGATAAGCTATGGACAAAGCGAATTGAGATAGAGCGCATCATCTTCATGATTGAAAATGCAACATTTGCCGAACTCCTGCAACGGAAGTATATCAGATTGCAGAAGTGGGAAGATATAGCAACTGACATGAAATTCGATAGTAGGTATATATATAAACTTCATGGCAAGGCTTTAGTTGAGGTCGATAAAATTATAAGAAAAAGAAAGAGGACATAAAAAGACAGGGTGCCGGTCGTGTATAGTATACGTGAGGAAAAACCATGAACGACTCCTTAGATAATATTGTTTAAGCGGTGGCGAAAGCTACCGCATTTATTATGCGATTATGATGACGAACGAAGAAAAAAAGAAGGAAGCAAAACGGAGATATAGCGAGGGCTATTCAATTCCAGAAATTGCTTTAGATTTAGAAATAAATGAGAATACTTTGCGGTCGTGGAAAAGGCGCGGTGAATGGAGAGTTAGCGCATCAAAGAAAGTTGTGCAGAAAAAAGAACAGCGAAAGGCTACAACAAAGACCTTAAAGAAAATGCTCAAAGAAGATTCTGAAAATCTTATGCAAAATAATTTTCTTACATCTAAGCAAAAATTATTTTGCGCATATTACTGCAATTGTTTTAACGCAACACAAGCCTATCAAAAGGCATATGGATGCAGTCGTAAAACAGCAGGAACAGCAGGCTACAATTTATTAAAAAAATTAGAGATTCAGAAGGTCATTGAGGAAATACAGCAGACAAAGTTAGCTACAGCACTTGCAAAAGAAGAGCATGTAAGCATTGCTCAACACAAGCAAGAAGAAGCTGTTGAACAAAGAATCGAGCAGACAGAAAGTGCACCGGGTACTATGGGAGTAGGCCTTATTCAAAATATGCCCCGCCCTGATAAAAATGGACCCCACCGGGTACTCTTTGAAAAGAACAAGAAAAAGATTTATGCCACCCAGTCAGTCTGTGCAATTTGTGGACACCCGGTAGACTTCAGCTTGCGTTATCCACATCCAATGTCACCGTGTATAGACCACGTTATTCCAGTGACAAAAGGTGGACATCCAAGTGACATAGAAAATCTTCAACTCGCTCATTTAACTTGCAATAGGCAAAAGTCAGACAAGATAGTGAAGAATGATACGACTCCACCACAGGAGGAGCAAAAGATAAGCAATAGAGTTCTTCCTCAAAGCGTGGATTGGAGAACTTTTTGAAAAGTTTTATAAAAATTTTTTTTCAAGTGAAGCAGGGGGCATGGACCCCTCCCTCCCCCTGGCTCGCGACCTTCACGCCGTCACTACGAAAAAAAACACACGGTGGTAAAAATACACCCCCTATGATTAAAAAATTTTAGGAGAAAAAAATGAACTATAGAGGCATTGAATATTTAAGGCGGAAATTACAGCTTAAGAAAATAAGGGTGGCAAAAAGATATAACTATTACGCCATGAAAAACCACGTTCCTGATTTTGGAATATCTACTCCACCAAAGCTGCGCAATATGGTATCAACTCTCGGATGGTGTGGAAAGGCTGTAGATTCGATAGCAGACAGATTAATATTCCGGGAATTTGAAAAAGATAATTTTGATATAAACACAATCTATCAACTGAATAACAGCGATGTGTTATTCGATAGCGCAATTTTAGGAGCATTGATATCATCATGCTCTTTTATTTATATAACAACTGATAGAGACAGATTCCCAAAACTACAAGTGCTAAACGGAGATGAAGCTACAGGAATCATAGATACAACAACTGGCATGCTTCGTGAAGGCTATGCAGTTTTAGAAAAGGACATAGAAACTAAGAGACCAACTGTAGAGGCATACTTTACTGCCGAATACACAATCGTCTACAGAAAGTTTGAAGGTGTTGAAATATATCCTAATCCGGCACCGTTCCCTTTACTAGTACCAATTCTGTATAGACCTGATGCGAATAGGGCATTCGGCCGCTCTAGGATAAGTAGAGCGTGCATGTCTCTAGTAGAAGGTGCAGCAAGAACTGTGAAGCGTTCAGAAATATCTGCAGAGTTTTTCAGCTTTCCGCAAAAGTGGGTTACTGGCTTAGATGAAGATGCTGAAATTGAGGATAAGTGGCAAGCAGCAATGTCGGCGATGTTTACTTTGACTAAAACAAATTCAAGAGATAGCTCAGAGCCAAAATTTGGGCAGTTTACACAGCAATCAATGCAACCACATACCGAGCAATTAAAAATGTTTGCAGCACTTTTTGCAGGTGAAACAGGTTTGACGCTCGATGATTTGGGCTTTGTAACTGATAATCCATCTTCGCAAGAAGCAATCAAGGCATCTCATGAGTGCTTAAGGCTTTCTGCATTAAAGGCACAAAGGGGATTCGGAACAGGATTCCTGAACGCGGGATATTTAGCTGCGTGTGTTAGGGACGATCATGAATATAAACGCAGTCAAATATACATGACTAAACCAAAGTGGGAGCCAATCTTCTCACCAGATGCAACCATGTTAAGCAGCATTGGTGATGGAGCTATTAAAATCAATCAAGCGGTTCCTGGCTACTTTGGCAAAAATAACTTGAGGGATGTGTCCGGAATAGCTGCAGAGGAGCAATAGTATGCGTGATATTGGTGTTGAATTACAAGCACAAATAGATATTGATTTTGAGAATCAGAGATCTCAAAGCATCGAGCTAATAGAAATATATAAAAGAATCGATAGTGGTACTGCTATTCAGGCGGATGTTGTAGATATCTCTAAAATAACCGGAGCAATTGCATCACAGGTTATACGAGATAATCTATCAAAAATAACGCTTCCAAACGACAGAATGTATTGGAATATTGCAGAAAAGGCAATAAAGTCAATTATGAAAAAAGTTCATAAAATTGTTAACAATGCAGCTGCAGAGGTAATTACTCGGGAAAGGAAAGCGTTTGGAATAAGTATTAAACCAATAGCAGCAAGCTTTCCGGAAGAAAGAATTGATTCTTTGATAAATAACTTTGTGGAGGCATACAACGCAGGTGCAGAGGATGAGCAAAAAAGAACGTAAGAAAGCAGCCGATGATGTGCTGAAAAAGTTTTTACATGAACCAATTGAAAACATAGCGCAAGCATACTTTGATGATTTCGTCAGAGAAAATGCAAACAACTCTGCGAAAGTGGGACTAAAAACGTTAGTGATTAGAGAAGAAGTTGGACAATGCTGTGATTGGTGTCATAGTCTTGCTGGAGAATATGAGTATGGAGAGCAACCAAAGGATTTTTTCAGACGACACGATTACTGTAGGTGCATGGTTTTGTTTAAAAGCGTGAAAGGCAAGTATACAGATATTTGGAGTAAAAAAGAGTTCGATTCACAAAAGGAGGCTAGAATAGCAAAAGCAAGAGAACTTGAAAAAGAAGACGAACTCAAAAAAATGACAAGGGAAGTAGTGAAACCATATTTTGATAAAGCTACACCAAGCAAAGGAAAAATAGAATTTGAAAAAGGCTGGGACAAGGGGCAAAACGGAGATGCAGAAATAAGATATGCTAAAAATATTCATCAACATTTCGGAGGAGATATACAGCTTAATAGTAAACGTGATGATATAAAATATGCCGATTATACTTGGAATGGCAAGTTGTGGGAGCATAAAAGCTGTAGGTCTGAAAATTCTGTGGATAAACAGGTACAAAAGGCACTAAAACAAATAAAAACTAATCCGGGTGGAATTGTCATAGAAAGAACAAATAAAAATTTAACCACAGAACAAATCCATAATCAGATTATGGATAGAATTTCAAGAGGCGTTCCAAGTGAAATAAATCAATTTGATGTTATTGTTTTTGAAGAAGATAATATAATTTTTGCAATGAATTGGAGAAGAAAAAAATAGGTGCGATCAACCAATACGGGTCAATCACACCTATTAAATTTCGTCTAAAAAGACTACTTTTGTTAATTGAATTATATCAGTTACTAAATTAAATTTCAACATGGTGATTGTAGCCAAGTGGTTAAGGCATCGGATTGTGACTCCGACATCGCGAGTTCGATTCTCGTCAATCACCCCAAATTAAATCTAGGGAGGGAACATGTCAGAAGTGCGGATAGGTAGGCAGACACCAACCCAGTTCGTTACTCTGCCTTATTACAAAACCAAAGGCGCAGATGCCATAAAGCTATATAGCAAAACAGGAAGAACAGCCCAGGAATGGCAGGAATTGCTAATATTTGACATTTTAGCAGTGAATGAAGACGGTCTGTGGATACATTCAAAATTCGGGTATTCAGTACCACGTCGTAATGGTAAGAACGAAGTTGTGGCTATAAGAGAGTTATATGGTCTGAAAAAAGGAGAGCATATACTCCATACAGCGCATAGAACATCGACAACACATGCGGCGTGGGAACGTCTCTTAAATCTAGTTACAAAAGCTAAACTAAAAATAAAATCAACATATAGAGCCTACGGAAAAGAACATATTGAACTTGAAGGTGGCGGCAAAATCGAATTCAGAACCAGGACAGCAAAAGGCGGTCTCGGTGAAGGATTCGATTTGCTTATAATTGACGAAGCCCAGGAGTATACAGATGATCAAGAATCTGCACTCAAGTATGTAGTATCGGATAGCTCGAATCCACAGACAATATACTGCGGAACGCCGCCTACTCCGGTGAGCTCCGGAACAGTTTTTACAAAGTTAAGAAAAAATACGCTTTCAGGGGGCACAGTCAATACAGGCTGGGCTGAATGGTCCGTGGAGAAGAAGACAGATCCTAAAGATAAAGAAGCTTGGTATAGAACTAACCCATCACTCGGAACTATCTTAACAGAGAGAAAAATACTTGATGAAATAGGCAACGATGATGACGACTTTAATATACAGCGACTAGGACTGTGGCTAAGGTATAACCAAAAATCTGTAATTAGTAAAAATGAGTGGGCAGAACTCCAAGTGCCAGCAATGCCGGAATTGAAAGGAAAACTATTCTTAGGCGTTAAATATAGCAATGATGGAGCTAATGTAGCTATGTCTATAGCTTCAAGGACAAAGGACGGACGGATATTTGTTGAAGCAATTGATTGTAGACCTAGAAGAGCCGGCAATCAATGGATGCTGCCGTATATCATGAATCCTCATGTTGATGTTGTTACAGTTGACGGAGCTATTGGACAGCAGCTATTGGCAGATGAAATGTACGAGATGAAATTAGGAACTCCTATATTCCCCAAAGTTCGGGAAATAATACTTGCTAACTCAACGTTTGAAAGCGGTGTTTACTCAAAAACACTGTGCCACTCCGGGCAACCATCATTGGCACAAGTAGTCAGCAATTGCGATAAAAGATCTATAGGAAGTAACGGAGGGTTTGGCTATAAGTCTCTAGTAGATGAATTAGAGATAGCCCTCATGGATAGTGCGATATTAGCATACTGGCAATGTTCAGAAAGCAAGGAAAAGAAAAAACAAAAGGTTAGCTACTAAGACAACTTCAATTCGGGAGTTGTCTTTTTAGATATTACGCAGACTGCATGCGGTTAAAGCAGGGAAAGGTGGAACGATGAGTGATTTTACACCAATCACAACACAAGAGGAGTTCAACTCAGCAATTCAGGAAAGAATAAGCAGGGTTGAAGAAAAGTACAGCGATTATGACGACATAAAAAGTCAAAACGCGGAATATGAGACGACTCTTGCAACTTACAAAGAGCAGATTGATTCTTTCGGTACAACCAAAGAAAAGTATGACGGCCAAATTGCCGAACTTCAAAAACAGGTTGATGGCTACAAGAAGAGCAATCTAAAAATCAAGATTGCTCATGAAGCCGGGCTACCATACGAGCTAGCAGGTAGACTTACCGGAGATGATGAAGATGCACTTAGAAAAGATGCAGAGGGTCTCAAAAAGTTTGCATCAACAAGAAAAGCACCGCCACTCCATGACGATGAAGGTGGCGCAGGCAATTCAAAGAATGCAGCAATGAAGAAAATGTTAGAAGAACTACATTTTTAAAAATGGAGGAGTAAGAAAATGGCAGAAACACTACAGATGAAAACATTGTTTGATCCTGAGCTAGTAGCTGGGATGTTCGACAAAGTAAAAGGTAAATCTTCGCTTGCGAAGCTTTCTTCACAGATGCCAATCGCATTCACAGGAAGTGAGATTTTCACATTCTCAATGGATGATGAGGTGAACCTTGTTGCAGAGGGCGGCGTAAAGAAGGCAGGAAGTGTGACAGTTGCACCAGTCAAAATGGTGCCAGTAAAGGTTGAATACGGAACTAGGGTAACTGATGAATTCCTTTACGCTTCAGAGGAAAAGAAGCTTGAAATCCTAGCTGCATTTAGCGAAGGCTATGCAAAGAAGGTTGCAAGAGGTCTTGATATCATGGCCATGCACGGTATCAACCCAAGAGACAAAGAAGTCTCCGTTACAATCGGTAAGAACAGCTTTGATACTGCAACAGGCGTAACCAAGGTTGATTATACTGCCGGCAATGAAGAGGCAGTGCTGGAAACAGCAGCAGCGGCGATTGGAGATTACGATGTAACCGGATTTGCACTCGCAAAGAGTTTCGGAAGTGAGCTAGCAAAGATTAAAACTAATGGAGTACCACAGTACCCAGAGTTTAGATTCGGTGCAAGCCCAGCGGCACTCGGTGGAATTCCATGCGATGTTAACAGCACAGTATCTTTTGCAAATGAAGGTGCAGGTTATGTCGGAGACTTCGCTAATGCGTTTAAGTGGGGTTACGCTAAAGAAATTCCACTTGAAGTTATCCCTTACGGTGATCCTGACCAGAGCGGGGCAGACCTTAAGGCACATAACCAGGTATACCTAAGAGCTGAAACTTACATTGGCTGGGGTATCCTAGATCCAACAGCTTTCTCAAGAATTATCAAGCAGGGTTAAAGCTATGAGATATCTAAATACAAGAACAGGTGCATTCATTGATGTGGATGCACCTATCAGTGGAGAATACTGGGAAGAAGTAGAAGAGAAATCCAAATCATCTAAAGGCAAAAAGTCTAAAGTGGCTAATGAAGAAACTGCCCTGGATGAAGAGGCTAATGAAGAAACTGCCCTGGATGAAGAGGCTAATGAAGAAACTGCAGAGGAGTAAAGAACATGAGTGCTTATGCAACTATAGATGAACTAACTAAGCTATGGCGAAAAATGACAGCAGAAGAGCAAAGCCGTGCAGAGGAATTGCTTGATGTTGTTAGCGACAGCTTAAGATACGAGGCAAAGAAGTGTGAAAAAGATTTGGATCAGATGATTGAATCCACTCCATCCCTTGCTACAGTTGCAAAATCTGTAACGATTGATATAGTTGCAAGAACCTTGATGACATCCACGAACAGGGAACCAATGTCACAATTCTCTGAATCAGCAATGGGATATACTCAGTCAGGAACATTTCTAGTTCCGGGCGGAGGCTTATTTATTAAAGATACCGAGCTGGCTAGGCTTGGCATAAGACGTCAAAGAATGGGGGTCATTGATTTATATGGAGATTAAAGGAATTACAGTCAAACTTCATGAAAAAGTAGAAACTGGTAAAGATGAATTTGATGCGCCAATATACGAAGACACCACAATTGATGTCGAGAATGTGCTGGTTGCTCCGGTAACTGCGGAGGATATAACAACAAGGACATCTCTTAAAAGCGATAAAGTTGTATACAAATTAGCAATCCCAAAAGGTGATAACCACATCTGGACGGATTGCATTGTTGAGTTTTTTGGCGAAAAATTCAAAGTCGTTGGAAAACCAGTTCAAGGAATTGAAGAGTTATTACCACTAGCGTGGAATAAACAAGTGCAGGTGGAACATTATGGCTAAGTTTAAGTTAAACAGAGCAGGAGTAAGAATCTTGCTGAAATCTGAAGAAATGGCGGATATATGCCAATCATATGCTAATAAAATTCAGAGAAGATGCGGCGATGGATACGAGGTAACTGTATATACAGGTAAAAACCGAGTAAACGCATCAGTGCATGCTGCAACAGTTAAAGCAAGAAAAGATAACTCTAAAAATAACACCCTGCTAAAGGCGATGAGAGGCTAATATGATTGAATCAATAATTTTGAAGTGGCTCAAGAAAGAGCTTACTCCAACTCCAGTGTATATTGAAGAACCCGAAGAAGCGGGAAAAGACTTTGTGCTTTTTGAGAAAACGAGTGGAAAAGAAGACGAAGGACTAAATACAGCAACCTTTGCTTTTCAGTCTTATGGAGGTTCTTTGTTTAAGGCCGCAAGCCTGAACGAAAGAGTAAAAAAATCAATCAAAAAGTTAGCTGAAACAAATGGAGTAATCAAGGCAGAACTCAATTCTGACTATAATTTTACAGATTTAACTACAAAGAGATATAGATACCAAGCGGTGTTTGATATCACATATTACAAAGATTAGGAGGAAACCAAATGGCAAATGGTGTAAATACAGCATACGTTAGTGCTGGAAAACCAAAAGTCGGCGGTGCTATTTATAGAGCACCAATTGGAACGACCGTACCAACGGATGCAAAAACAAAGCTTGATGAAGCTTTTAAGTCTCTTGGCTATATTAGCGATGATGGTGTAGAAAACGAGAACAAAATCAGTTCTGATGATGTTAAAGCATGGGGCGGCAATACAGTTGCTTCACTGCTTAAAGAAAAGACAGATAAGTTCAAAACAACGCTTCTAGAAGCACTTAACGTAGAAGTGCTAAAGACCGTCTTTGGTAACGATAATGTTACAGGAACTTTGGCAGATAAGGTGACTATAAAAGCTAATGCTAAAGAACTTGAAGATTCAGTATATGTCGTTGAGACAGTATTAAGAGGCGGATACCTCAAAAGGCTTGTTATCCCAGTAGGTTCAATTTCCGATGTAGAGAAAATCGAATACAGGGATAATAAGCTTATTGGATACGGTATTACCATAACAAGTAAACCGGATGAAACTGAAAACACTCATTATGAGTATATTGAAAAGGCAACAGATTAGGAGGAAACTAAATGGCAAAGTCGAAACAGAAATTTGTTAGTGGAGAAACTAAGAGCGGTTTTGTATTCAACATTGAAGCAGAGCGCTTAGATAACATGGAGCTAATTGATGCATTGGCCGAATTAGATGAAGATCCATTACAGATATCTAAAGTCATCAAGCTAATGCTTGGAGACAATAAAGAGAATTTGTATGATCATGTACGCACCGAAGATGGCTTTGTACCATCTAGTGCAATTGAACAGGAGCTAAGCGAAATATTCGCTTTATCAAATGAACTAAAAAACTAATGATCCTTGCTAGCTTCATAAACATAGATGAGGATGCACTAATCTGTGATTTTGTGGAGACATACCATATATTTGATATTTCTGTTTTGCCGGCGAGACTAGCTGCAAAGTTAGCAATAGGACTAAAAGAATCAAGTAGGATTAAGACTAAAGTGTCGGGGCTTAAAGTAGCTCCGGACACTTTTTTATTGGCTTCTATATTCGATGTCCTAAATGTCATCTTATGGACAAAAACAGAGGATGGCCAAAACAACAGAAACCGTCCAAAAGCGATATCAAACGATATGTCTAGTACCAAAGAAATTGAACGCATAGGGGATGAATCAATAACCTTTGATAGTTCAGAGGAGTATGAGGCAGCAAGGAAAAGATTTATAGGAGGGGAGTAAATGGCGACAGAATTAGGTCAAGCATATGTACAAGTAATTCCCTCGGCCAAAGGTATAGGCGGAATGCTCAAAAAGAGCATGGGCGGTGATTTTGATTCAGCAGGACAATCACTAGGTACAAGTCTTGGTAGCAAGATTAAAAAAGCTTTAATAGCAGCCGGGATAGGAAAAGCTCTGAAAACAGCAATTTTCGAAGGGGCAAAACTAGAACAGTCACTTGGAGGCGTGGAAACACTTTTTAAAGGCTCAGCTGGTAGAGTTAAGCAATATGCATCACAAGCATTCAAGACAGCAGGTATGTCAGCTAATGAGTATATGGAAAATGTCACATCATTTTCCGCAGCGATGATTAGCTCGCTTGGAGGTAACACTAAAAAGGCAGCACAACTGTCAAATCAAGCAATAACAGACATGTCTGATAACGCCAATAAGATGGGTTCAGATATAAGCATGATAACTCAAACATATCAGTCGCTTGCTCGTGGCCAATATCAGATGCTGGATAATTTGAAGCTGGGGTACGGCGGTACCAAAGGTGAAATGCAGCGCCTACTAAATGATGCTGAGAAGCTGACCGGCAAGAAGTATGACATTAGTAATTTTTCTGATGTAACACAAGCCATACATGCGATTCAAACTGAAATGGGAATCACAGGCACTACAGCCAAAGAAGCGGCAAGCACCATATCCGGTTCGTTCAACATGATGAAAGCTTCTGCTAAGGACTTCCTAGGCAACTTAACACTAGGCAGGGATGTAAGTAAGTCAATGGAGAATCTTGTTGCGTCTACAGGCACATTCCTTAGCAATCTATTACCGGCATTAGGAAATATCGCAAAGGGACTTGTAAATGTAATAGGAACTACATTCCCTCAATTATTTAGTCAGATTGGTAAAAGTTTAGGAGCAAATATGCCTGGACTGATATCAAAGGGACTAAGTATGATTACACAGTTTACTGCAAGCCTTAGGAATAATGCGGGTAAATTTATAAGTGCTGGGATGGATATGCTCTTAAAACTAGCACAGGGATTTGCAAGATCGATGCCAGTATTGATTCAAAAGATTCCGCAAATAGTAACGAACATTGCAGGTATCATTAATGATAATGCACCTAAGGTACTTGCTACTGGCGTAAAAATTATCATTACATTAGCAAAAGGTCTGATCCAGGCTATTCCAACTTTAATTGCTAACATTCCACAAATCTTGAGAGCCATGTGGAATGCATTTACAGCCTTTAACTGGATATCACTTGGCGGTACGTTAGTTAGCAGCATCGGCGGAGCAATAAAAGGAGGCGCAGGAACTTTGTTTAGTGCCGCTAAAAGCCTATGTACAGCTATACTTAATGCACTAGCTAACCTCCCGACATTTCTATTCAATGCAGGAGCTACAGCTATAGTGCATATGATTCAAGGATTTAGATCCGCTTGGGGAGTTATCACTAGTATTGGTGGTCGAATTGTAGTTGCGATTATATCCGGGCTTGCTAGCTTGGCAAGCAACATGTGGAGCAAGGCAAAAGGTGCCATATCTCGAATGAAAAGCGCATTTACCTCTGGCGGCTGGGGCAGCATAGGAACCCACATTATTTCTGGAATTATAAGAGGTATTGCTGGTGCAGCTGGTAGATTATTTTCAGCAATGAAAAATTTAGCCTCTAGAGCTCTTAAATCAGCAAAGAAAGCACTCGGGATTGAGTCACCATCTAAAATCTTCGCTGCAGAGGTTGGTCATTTCATACCATCAGGAATAGCACTTGGAGTTGAACGCAATGAGGGTGTGCTTACTACATCAATGAAGCATGCTGCAGGAACAATGACCGATGCATTTAATCCAAATTTAGTGAGAACTGCCAATTCGAGTTGGAGTCAAATGAATATGTATCCGGCATATAAAGATGCGTTTAGCGGAGGAGTTGTACAAAATATCAATATTTATCAGCCAGTTAAAACTCCGGGTGAAACAGCTAGAGCAATTAAAGATGCAGCGCTTATTACCGGATTTGCAGGAGATTAATTAATGAAAAATAATGGATACTGTGTTCGAGCTTTCAGAAGTGATGGCTCGACTTTTTGTTATGAAAATGAAGACTTTATGATGACTGAGTTTGATGGTGCTGATTCTCCAGAGATTGAGATTTTTAAGGAAAACCAAGGGCTTGGTGATGGCTATATTATTACAGGCAAGCGAAAAAGTCCAAAGCCCATAAAAATAATGGCAGTACCGAGAAATTACAACAATGGTGATTATAAGAACTTGAGAAAAAAAGCACTGTTCTTCCACAATCTAGCATACACATATGACGTTGAAATCACATACATGGGTGAAACACGAATTGCAAAAGATTGTGAACTGCACGCATTCTCAATGCCAACAGAAAAATATAGAAAAAATGGCATGTTGACAGTCTCGTTTCTATCACCACACGCGGGACTGTTTGCAAACAACTCTGATTCAAGTAATTTTTCAAGTATAACTCCTGGGTGGGCAGTAACAAGGGCTTATTTACCAGGTAAAAAGCTTATATATGCTACAGAAGACAGAACCGATTCAATAATTGTGAATTACGAAGGTTCAACAGATACAAAGCCGGTAATCACAATAACGGCTGATGGATATGTCAAAAACTTAAGTATTACAGTTGGGAATGCAACAGAATCACTGATTGTAGAAGCATATAAAGGAGATGTAATCATTATTGATGCATCTAAATCTTTTGCTACAAAAAATGCAGCTATGATTCCTATCACCGCTGGGGCAGATTATAGAAGACTGATACTCCATCCCGGGGACAATCAGATAACAGTAAAGGCTGAAAATGGCTTTGCTTTTAAAACAAGTATTAATTATGTAGGAAGGTATGATGGAATATGATTGTATTTTACGATAAAGAAATGAAGCAATTGCCAGCCATCGACTTTATAGAAATAACTTGGAATAGGAAGTGGAAAGAGCCCGGCAATTTCACTATATATACTTCATATAAAGAGTGGAATGACAAAATTAAGTATATAAACATTGAGGGAAGACCTGAAACCGGAATAGTCCAAAAAGTAGTTGTAGAGAAGAAGACGGAAGGAACATTTATAACCGCCAAAGGTTACTTTGCAGAAAAAGCACTTAACTGGGCTGTAGTGAAATCAGACTGGAATGTTTATGCAAGCAAGTCTGAACATCCTGAATATAATGACTGGGTTATAGGCAAGATTGGTGGAGAACTATTTATGCTAAATGTTCAGAAGCAACTTGATGAACCTAGGCCGGTGTTTATAAATGGAATTTGGCCAACAGAAGACAGCGAGTGGCCAGAGCCATTCAGCATGTCGCTAGAAGCAGGTAAAGAAATTGGAACATCTTTGTATGATTATTTGATTCAATACAATATGAGTTATTACGTATCAATTGTTCCATCACTCGCTTTTGTGAGTTGGGCACAGCCGTGGTTAAAGAACCCGGATGAACCACATTTTATGTTTAGAGTAGGGACCTTAAAGGGCAGGAACTTGTCTGACAAGGTCTTTTTTGGTGATGGATTTAATAATGTTTCTAAAATTACATGGACCTACGACGATACAGATGCAGTGCCATATATAGAAATCAGGCAAACTATGGAATCCACAGGGTTTACTAATGAAGAAATAATTACAGATGATTCAGGAAACCAAAAAGGAAGAATTCATGAGTTCTTGGTAGATTCAAATAATAGGCCAAAAGATATAGATGTATATCCACATAAAATAATTGAGGGTAATGTCACTGGTATAGAACTTAAGCCGGAAAATGAGCAAACTATCCGGGCACAGCTGCAACAAAAGGCTAGAGAAGAAATGTTAAATCACTATAAGAGTGAAGTTGTTTCAGTAGATGTACTGCAAGAGACATTTAAGTATCTTGCAGATTACAACCTTGGTGATACATGTTCAATAGTCTTTGATGAAATCGAGAAAACCTTTGTAGCTCAAATTATCGAGATTACAGAGACTCACAGAAACAATAAAATGGATGTCAATCTAACTTTTGGAACACCAAGAAAAACAAAATATGTTCAGCTGAACATATAGAAAGGAGACTAAATGATAAGTTATCCGTTTATTACAAAAAATATTACAAGCTCTGAGCCATATGGAGACAGAGCCATAGATCATGAAACTGAACGAATATTCAATAAACAGTGCTGGTCTAATGGCATATTCATGTCGAAAGCAGATGGCACTGAACTTCAGGTCGTAGCGGGGAATGGCATGAGTATTGCCGTTAATCCCGGAGGTTGTCATATCGAAGGGGCAAAAGCTTATGAAAAAAGCAGAAGAGTTATAACAATTGATGCGGCACATTCTTCACTAAAAAGAATAGACAGAATCGTTGCAAGGCTTGATGACTCTGACAGCGTGAGAAGTATTGAGATATATAAAAAGGTGGGAACTCCATCATCAACACCTGTTGCCCCAACCTTAATTAGGGAATCTAATTATTATGAAATTGCCTTAGCTGACGTTTACGTAAACGCAGGCGCTAATGAAATAACTAATGCAAATATAGTAGATCTAAGGCTTGATAGAGAAGTATGCGGCATGGTTGTGCCAGCATTTCCTACACCACTAAACCTAGAAGCAATATCTAATCAGTATGTAAGTTTGTTACAAACAGCAGTTAGTGGAACCGCAGCGGGCAATTTACAAAACAATATAGATAAATTGAGAACGGATGTGAGCAATGCGAATATTAACATGACCGATGTGCACATCAACAATGCATCGTTAGAGTCTGAGCTTGTTGCATTCTTCGGCAGCAGCATAAGAGTATAGGAGGTAGACATGATAAGTCTTAACAATACACTGGAAGCCATTGGCAATGAGCTTACAGCGCTAAAGAGTAGCAAGATAATGACCGCTAAACTAAATGCAGGTAAGACGTCAAGGGCGAATTACATTCCGTGCAAATTAGAAAGAAACGAACTAGGGATTACATATCGGTCAGGACTTTTCGTGCTGCCAGCTGGGAGATATAGGATTACTGCCAACATTGCATCATATACGGCTAGTGAAGGCAGAAACTGGGTGGCTTTGGAGCAAAAGACTCCTATCAGTAAGTCACTGATAGGAGGAATAGGCTACGGCGAGTATGCCACGATAAACTTGAGCATAATTGTGGATTTTGCGCAGAAAAGTGAGATAGGTTTGTGGGCATATAACGATGTGGATATAGACAAGTATGGTACAGGGCCTTCGATTATTCAAATTGAAAAAATGGGGGGGGTAAAACCTTGTAAACTCAAGGCTTTCAAGCGCTTTGCAAAACTAATAAAGATGGGAGGTGTTGCATAATGATATCTCTCAACAGCTTCATGGCAGAAGTAAAGAATAAGCTGAAGAGGCTTGAAGATAAGAAATATGTAAAAGATACCTTGTCTTTGAGCGGAACATGGATAGCTCCGCATGACGGAATCGTTACTTGTAACGGAAGAGCAACTGCTGCAGGTGCATATTTGTTTTGCAAAGACATAACAGAAGATGAATATGTTGGAATGTGCACAATTACGAGGAACCAGGACTATGGGTCGGTTTGTTTTGCAGTAATCAAGGGACACAAATACAGCTTCGCACATGGATATTGGGGTGAGCCTCGCAATATGTACATTCATCAGAACTAGGAGGATTTAAAATTGATAGATTGGACAAGTATTGTAGTAGCTTGTGTATCAGCACTTGGAGCGGGTGGGGGCTCGCTGTACGGTATTCGCAAATCGAGCTGCTTAACTGATTACAAGATAGACAAGCTGACGGAAGAAGTTAGGAAGCATAACGACTTCGCATCGAGAATTCCTGTAATCGAGGAAAGACTCGAGGTGGCGAAGCATCGACTAGATGATCTAGAAAAAAATAAATAAGTTAGTTAGCCGGGCATAGCTCGGTATTTTTATTGTCTGAAAGGGGGCAAAACAGATGAGAATCAATTGGAAAGTAAGATTTAGAAATTACGCATGGCTGACAACATTTGCACTTGGCATGATTGCGCTGTTGTATCAGTTCATAAAAGTGATTAATGCGGCGAGACAAGGAGTACCACCACAAGAGCTTTTAGAGGAGACAGCAAAGATGCTGTTATTTTTCCTGTGGCAGATTGGCGTAATAACTGACCCAACTACCAAAGGCACTAGCGACTCTAAAATGGCTATGACTTACAAAAAGCCTAGAGATGAGATTGGCGGAGAACACACCGCGGAATTTACTGATACAGCACACGAAATTAATGATCCAGTCGATGCATCGACTGAAAACGTGGAGAGTTAAGTTATGGCAACAGGTAATCAAGTAATTAATTATGCTAGGCAGTTCCTCGGTGAAGGGTCTGCAAGATTTAGCGATTGGTACTATGGTTCGCAGAAATACCGTGCTTGGGCATGGTGCAATGTATTCGTGTCGTACATCCTTCAGCATTGCGGGGTTAATTTCCAAAAAACTGCCTACGTACCAGATGCCGAGCGCTGGATGGACTCACATTACAAGTGGGTCAAGATTAGCGAGGCACAGCCTGGAGATGTAATCATATTCTGCTGGAGTGGTGAAGGTAACAACAGCGGTCGAGGCTCACGAGATCATATAGGATTTTTGATTGCTAATAATGGTAACGAAACATTCACGACCATTGAGGGAAACACAAGCGGAAGCAGGGTGGCAATCAGAACGAGGTCAGCCAAGAACATCCGTAAGATTTTCCGACCAACATATGATGGTGCATCAGCTCCATCAACTTCCGCACCAGCCCCAGCTCTAGCGCCAGCGCCACAAGTAAGTAATAAGGGGCTAGGACTGTACACAGTAACCGCACCTCTCAATTGTAGAAGTGGTGCGGGCACAGGCTTTCCTGTAATACGTACATATCCAGCAGGCACACCTATCAGGGTGCTCAAGATAGAGAACAACTTCGGATATAGCTCAGGTGCTGGCGGTTGGCTGTGTATGGATTTCTTAAGGCCACAATCAGGAACAGCAAGTGTACCTGCAGCAAGTAGCTCTGGTCGCTCTTTAGGAATGTATCATGTTAATGCGGCCGCAGGACTCAACGTAAGGTCGGGACCTGGCACAGGATACAGGAGAGTTAATTTTTTGAAGAATGGAACTCCGCTTCGCATCCTTAAGGTTAGTGGCGATTGGGGCTACTCCCAAGGTGCTGGCGGTTGGGTGCATCTAGGCTATTGTAGAAGAGGTTAAGAGCATGAGCATATTTAATGATATATCCGTATTTTTCAGCGAAGCATATTACATCACCGTGCTGGATGCAGTAGGTTTTAGTTTGAAATAAAAAGCTATAACAGTGAATAAGAGCGAGCCAGTCGCAGGCTCGCTCTTATTTTTATTTTTTGCTGTTCTCAAGCCGCTCAATCAATAGATGCTCTACGAGGTTACTAAATGTCCTCCCTTCGGCAGCGGCAAGTTTGGTAACTTCTTTCTTGAGTGATGGTGTAATTCTCACCATCACCCTCTCTGTTCTTCTCTCTTCTCCCATAGTTACCTCCTTGTTAAATGTACTCTCTTAACTGTCTCTTCACGGGGTTTATTTAATCCCATGATTCGCTGATGTTTGTAAATAAGTCAAAATTATCGTCCCAAAAATAACCTCTGTCATTTGCTTCGGCCTCATCATAATCGGCTGGCAGGCACCAGTCGTTAACGAAATCCTCTGACAAATTTTCCGTGCAATCATACAACTCCCTCTCCCGGAAGTCGTACTCTTCAGTATATAGAAAAGCTTTTGCTTTTTCTATATCGTCAAATATTTTATAATACTTGTCAAGGTCGCTGCCTGGCTTATAGCTCACCACGATGTACCGTGGTGTTACTTCGCTGTAAATAAATGTAACACTTTCAACTTCTTCTCCGAATTCGTACACCTTTTCGGTGTATTTCCAACCGTTTACATCAGGTCCGTCCATCAGGCCGTCACTAACATCATCATAGTTTTTACCGAATATTGCTCTGATTTTTTCGAAATTCTTAAACTCTCCGTCGCTGTATAGGTTGATTACTTCTCCAGTGCTGTTAACTATTGCAGAGATTCTATTATATTTCATTTCTTCATCCTCCTTGAGCTTTCTGCTCTCTCTTTAGCTTGTCTATATTGTACAGCGAATAGCTGTACAATGTCAACACTTTTTTCAAAACTTTTTTAAATTATTTTGCCACCCGCATACACGAATCATACACGAATAATATAAAATTCAACTTTTTGTAAATAGCATTAAATAGCTGTAAGCGTTGATAAATACACGTTATAAATAACTTAAAATAACTTAAAATCAATATAAAAAACTCCCCCTCTCTCCGCCATAAAAAATAGGTAGCACTTTATGTGCTACCTATTTTTATATGCGAGAAAGATTTGGACCCCCGCTGGGGGTTCTGCGGATGTTGGACAGTCCGAAGTGGTAAGGCGAAAAACATTGAAAACAGGACTATCTCAAAAAATACTAATGCAGGCACAACTAATAAGTTGATATGGAGGATTTTTACAGTAGTTTGTGTTAGTATAAGAAATATAAAACTACTGTAAAGGAGATAAATTATGGCACTTAACTATAAACCCTTAGTAGATACTTATCTTGATCTAGGAACATTTTTAGCTAGAAAATTTGATTCTGTAGATGCTGTTCCTAATAGCGGTTACATTGAATTATGATAGCGATAACCATAATTATGGCTATTAACATAGTGGCATTGTTGTTTGTGCCTTTCTCACCTTTGGTTTTTTTATCAACATTGTTAATGGCAAAGAAATATAAAAAAAATGACTATGGTGATTTGTTATCAAAGAAAAATCGTATCGTGAGCTTTGTGGTAACAGTTGCAATAGGAGGAGCATGTGTGGTGTTGGCATACATACTGCCGTATCATGAATATTACCCCAACATTATTAGAAGATTGTGTGAAACAATTGGAACAATAAATACCTATTTCGCAATAAATATATTTATTACAAAGAAATCGGTGAGAAGATATTAGTAGGTATGAATTATGGGAAGTAAGTACAGGTATGTTCTATCAATACTACAAATAGTAGTTGGAATACTTGCCGCAATGGTTTTTATTAAAACTATTGTATATGGAGGCAAAGTGGAATTGAAACTAATATCGCTAATGGCAATGATACTAGGTGTAGCAAATGGAGTTCGAGGTATACGTGAAATAAATAAACATTGATAACAATGATTATTGCAAATCATGATGATAGACTATCCTAATCATGCAACAAGATAATTTCAATGTAAATATAACGAAATATTTATAAATAATTCAAAAGGCTATTTATCTATTAAAGATATTTAGCTTTTTGTATTTTATAAAATTTGAAAGGAGAATTAAAAATGAAAGAATTAGAAAAAGTAATGGAACAATAGTGAAGATTAAAAATAAAGATTAGACAGGTGGCTTTTATGAAAACTAAATATATTAATTCGCATCGAAATTAAGAAGTTTTTCCTTTTCTAACCTTTATTGTCAAATTATGCTTATAATAATATAAGACGATATATAAAAAAGCAGCAACAAGGCTGAAATACTTAACCTCATCACTGCAACTATCAATATGATAGCTTCCATAGCTATATTGATTATAGCAATAAGGTATGGTTAAGGCAAGGAGGATAACAATGACTAGCTTTGACGTTTTTTTATTAATAGCATTCACAGTTAGTGCATTAACGGGAGCTGCATGCATGTTTGTACCCAGAAATCCAATACTTGGAATTAGAACCGCTTGGTCTGAGTATAACGATGTCACGTGGAAGAAGAGCAATAAATTTCTAGGCATACTACTAATAATTGTGGGAATAGTATCTATGATTACGTTTTTTACTATATCCAGCGATATGGCTGAAATAGTTTTTCTGGTATTACTGATCGCATCTTTCTTGATTAGTGTAATATATTCCAAGTTTGTTTGTGCAAAAGAAAAAGAAAAGCACTGATATCTAAACTAGCTAAGCCTATTAGATTAACATGTGGGAGGTCTAAACTACCTACCACACAGTTGATCCCTAAAATAATCCTTCTGACTTTCGAACATCTTTACAGCCCTGTCGTAGAGACTTGTACCTCCAAACACATCCTCGATGGTAATCGGTAGATGAATCAATGCGATATCAACACACAGTTCATAATATCCCATTTTGTCAAGATCCTTTTTAATTTCATCGACCATCCAAATGTATAAAGCGTAGTCAATGCCGCGGTCGACGCAGTTTCTTTCAAATCTTGCTCCCGCTTTAGTATTCTTTTTGAGTTTAGTTACTTCATCGGCAGCCAACTGGCGCTTGTGATATGTGTTACTATCGATAGCCCAAACTACGAAGAATAATATAGGCAGACCGAAAATCGTAAATAAAACTATACCCTTTGAAGCGTAGTCAACTATTATGGCTCCTATACCATCACCATAATGAACCCATTCAGGAACTTGATTGCTCATGTAAAAGTTCTCCAGTCTGTAAAGGTAAAATCTAACTATATTTTAAATCTTTTGACCGTAATTTTATGCATTTTAATTGTATTTATATGCCACATGCCTCCTGCAATAACTTTAATTCCAATCGCTTATAATGTATCATATTAAGTACTTAGGAAGAGCGTTATCGGAGGACGGCACATGTATAGAGAAGAGATCGCAGCTATTTCGAATGGAGCAGAAGCTAAGGTTAGACTTCTTAGAGAAAACCCTGGCGGATATATTATTATGTCACTACTCGGAGGAATATACATAGGCTTCGGAGTGCTGATTTCGTATACTCTAGGCGGGCAGCTCCAGGGCCAGCCGTATGCTAAGCTCGTCATGGCTATATTCTTTAGCGTAGCTCTCAGCCTTATAATAATCGCTGGTGCAGAACTCTTTACAGGCAACAATATGGTTCTTGCTGTCGGGTATATGAAGCGTAAAATAACGCTAGCGGATGTCCTCAAGATATTTGTCATCTGCTGGCTAGGCAACGTTATAGGTTCGGCACTTCTCGCTGGACTGTTCAATTTGACCGGTCTATACATAGATGGTACTCAGGCAGCGGTAGTCGGTGCAGCGTCGGTAAAAATGAACCTTTCGCCTATTGCGCTTCTTACGAGAGGTGTGCTTTGTAACTTCCTCGTGTGTCTTGCGGTGTGGTGCAGCTTTAGATGCAAGACCGATGCAGGCAAGCTCATCATGGTATTCTGGTGCATCGTAGCGTTCTTTGCCACGGGGTTTGAGCACAGCGTAGCTAATATGACGATTCTTGCTCTTGCACTTATTAATAATGGTGGGAATGAAGCTGTTACTGTAGGTGGATACTGGTATAATCTCGGACTGGTGTCGCTTGGAAATATGATAGGTGGCGTGCTATTTGTAGCAGTTCCGTATATCGTGGCAGCTAAAGAGAAATCCAAGTAAATTCATGAGGCGACAAGTAAATTCATAAAATAGGATGAAATAAAATTAGCGTTAATAGACTAAAAGAGGGGTGGCTTGCCATCCCTCTTATCGCATTTAAAGTTTTTAATTATAAGGTTGTGCTACGCTTCATCATCAAGCAGAGCAAATTCCCCGTAAACTGGTCTATATAGTTTGTAGTGGCTCGAACCAATTAGCTTCCCAGTTCTCTGTTCGTACATCTTAACCTCATATTCTTCGACGGTATATACAGCTCTGAAACCGATATACTGTACCTTTCCTTTTTCGCCATTTAACACGACTGGAGCAGTTCCTTTATTATTAATGTCATTAACAAATAAAGGCGTATAAGGTATATTACCAGTCATACGCTTATTAAGCGCATCAAGGGTATTTCTGTTCGTAAAACCGTTATTAATAGAAGCGTTCTTCTTCACACGGTAACCAAGGGTATCGCCAGTTACGTATGCACGAAAAGTCACAGCCCTATCTGGTGTAATTGGGGCACCATCTACAGCACTCTTTACTTTGCCAGATGAGCGTTTATATGAGCTGTAATGTTTGTATTTTCTTATTAGCGTATTTCTGTAATAAACTACATGGTACTGTTCAGACTTAGTGACATGTTCGTTTGAATGTCCAAGCTTAGTGTTACCATAAATTGAAAGTACAGGCAGAGCTAAAACAATAGCAATCGCTATAGCTAACGCTTTTGATTTCTTCATAATTCTACCTCCAGTGCTTAAAGTGCACTTTTGATTATAGAGGTGCTAACTGCTTGTAACCTATAATTACCATATAAACTGATTAGTGTAAATGGGGGGGTAGAAAAAACAATTTAATACATTGCTAATAATATATAAATAGTTGAGATGATATATATTGTAGTTAAAGCTGGTAGAGATTTTCAATGTACAATAGTTATGACTAAAAAACATACAATCGATATAAATATTAAATTACAATGCATATAGACTATCTTTTTGAATATCTGAATCGTTATAACTAGTAAAGGGGAGAGAATTTTCCAAAACTGGGAGGATTATACTTTATGAACATTAATACGGATTGTATATTAATCCGTGATGCAAAAAGAGGGAATACTAAAGCTGTGGAGAAAATAATCCGCAAATACTATGTTAGTATATTTGACTTTTGTAGATATCATTCTAACGATGTGTATACAGCAGAGGATCTAACTCAAGAGGTGTTTTTAACTTTTATTAAGGGAATTCACCAGTATGTTCATAATGGAAAACTTCTAAATTATCTCTATACAATTGCAAGAAATAAATGTATTGATGAAAAAAAAAGAATGAGAAACACGGAAATTTCAATTGATTGTGTGGTGAGTAGGCTTAATTCGAGTAGTGATGGATACTGTACTGAGATTGAGTATCTTGATACGAAGATAGCAGTTGAAAGATTGCCAGATGACATACGAGAGATAATAGTGTTGTATTTTTTTCTTGGCAGAAAACAAAGTGAAATTGCAGAAATATGTGGAATTGGATTACCTCTTGTAAAATATAGATTGAGAAAAGGTAAAGAGATGATAAAAGAATTTTTGGAAGGAGAAGTATGAATAAGAAGAATTTTTCCAATAAAAAAATAGAACTTTTGCTTAGAAATATGCCACGTAAGTTTATATCTGTTCCAGCAAAGAATGCCATAGATAATACAGTTTTCAAAGCAACAGAACTTATTATAGAAAAGGAGCAGATAAGTCGTATTAACTTTGCTGAATTTCTTATTTTTCAAATGAAGATTATGAGGAAGCGATGGTGGATTCTTCAAGGCACATTACTTTTATTTGCGTGTCAGTGGTTATATATATCTGGTGATGCTAATTATATATATAGAGGGATGAGTATTTTTGCTACATTGTTTGTAATATTAATAATCCCTGAATTATGGGGGAATATGAAATTTAAATCAATGGAAATAGAAGAGGCTTCTTTGTTTGATTTAAGAAAGGTATATGCAGCAAAGCTTATAGCTTTTGGATTTGTGGATACGATTTTTCTAACATTCTTTTGCGCTGCTGTGACACAACTTCAATATGTTTTACTTGTAGATGTATTAAAGCAATTCGTTTTCCCTGTTATGATTGCAGCAACAATATGCATGAGTGTGTTCTCGTGTAGAAATCCATTTAGTGAACTAACAACTGGGGTTATTTGTATTGTTGCTAATACACTTTGGGCGACTATAGTTCTTAATGAATCAATTTATTATAAGATAACATCATGGATATGGATTGGATTATTTGCTGCTTCCATTTCTTTAATTATTTATAGTGTGCGCAAAGTTATAAATAATACCAGCAAATATAAGGAGAAACAAACAAATGGATTTAAATTTGGATAGAGTGAAAAAAATTTTTAAAAATACGATTGTTGTAGATGATGTTTCAATTAGAATGCAATCGGGCATATATGGGCTTTTAGGCTCAAATGGTGCTGGTAAAACTACTCTGATGAGAATGATTTGTACAGTTATGAAACCTACGGAAGGAACTATTTATTATGAAAATAAAGATATCTTTGAAATGGATGAGAAGTACAGAGATATTTTAGGATATTTACCACAGGAATTTGGGTTTTATCCAGAGCTTACTGTTACAGCATACCTAAAGTATATCTCTTCCTTAAAAGGTCTTAAGCAAGATGTCGCAAAAAGACGTATTGATGAGTTGCTAGAGCTTACCGGAATGCAAAAAGATTCATTAAAAAAAATGAAAGAACTATCGGGGGGGATGAAAAGAAGAGTAGGTATTGCACAGTCACTTTTGAATGATCCTAAGATACTTGTATTAGATGAGCCTACAGCAGGACTTGATCCAATGGAAAGAATACGATTTAGGAATCTAATCAATCAATTATCAAATGATAGGATTATATTATTGTCTACACATATTGTTTCAGATATTGAAGATATAGCCAAAGAGGTATTCCTGATGAAGGAAGGTCGAATAATAGATCAGGGGACAATTAATGAATTGTGTAGCAATCTTCCAAGTGATGTATGGATTTATCGCGAAAAGACAGAAAAAGCAGAAAAATTTATCTCCAATTTTACGAATCCTGTTGGTGCAATTAAGAATGATGGAGAGTATATACAGGCGCGTATTTTGTCGAAAGAACGACCTGCAGAAAATTCAATAAGTGTTGATAAAACTCTTGAAGACGTTTTTTTGTATCATTTTGGTGAGAATGGTAGTGATAGTAATGGTTAGATGTGAATTTAAAAAATTATTTAGTAATAGGATTAACATAATTCTGGTGCTAGTTTTAGTTGTTATCGCAGTTGTATTCAGCTTTTTTTCAATATGGAGTATAAATTTTGTAGATAAAGATGGTAATACTCACAATGGGTTGTCTGCACCAAGAAAGCTAAATGAAGCGAAGTTGAAATATAAAGGGGCATTAACTTCTGGTGTTTTTTACGAAATAATTCAGAAAGAAAAAAATCTAAATAAGAAGTACGGAAGTATGATTTCTGATTCTTTATATGCAGCAAATGAACAGGAATACGGAGATATAAAAGATATGATTGTCAGCACTCTTTGTTATAATAAAGATTTTGATGATTCGGTAATTAATGACTTGGACATTAATGAAGCGAGAAATATTTATTATATAAGAGAAAAGAATATCAATCACATGTTAAAAGAATATGATAATCAAGACGCGAAAAAAAAGTACTTAAAAAGGCAATTCCAAAAAGTACATAAGCCTTTTGAATACGCCCCAGCAGAATCATGGAAAATCATGGGTTTGTATGCGACAACATATTCAATGATATTATTAGTTGTAGTATCTTTTTTTTCATCGGGATTATTCTCGGAGGAATTCCGATTTGGTGCAGATTCGATTTTCTTCAGCACAAAGAGGGGGAGAACTAGGGGAACAATAACAAAAATAATAACTGGTTTGCTTATGGCAAGCGTAATTTATTGGGGCGCTATGCTTATTATGTCAATAATATCCTTTGGAGTTATGGGTGTAAGTGGAGCATCATCTCCAATTCAAATAGAGGATAGTTATTCTATTTATGCATACACCTTTTCGCAAAGATACATGGTAATAATGCTATCTGGATATGTAGGAGTTATGCTTTCAGTAGCAATAACAATGTTTGTGTCGGCAAAAACACATTCCCAAGTTTTGTCCATGTGTTTTCCAATAGTTTTATTTATATTATCGCCGTTCATTGGAAGAATACTTCCGTTTAGAAAAGTTTTTTATATTACTCCGGATCAGTTAATAAATGTTTATAACTGCATTAAATTGCCACTTATATATCAATTTGGAGGAATAGTGATAATGCAAATTCCTATGTTGATAATTCTATATTCAATTGTTGCAATTATGATTCTTCCTTTTATCTATAGGGCATTTAGTAAATATTACAACAAATAAATTCTATACGATCAATCTATGGAACATGGTGTGTACAAAAAACGGCAGCAATTACTGCTGCTCGTTTTTGTACTGCTTTAGCGCTTTAGAAAGCTGGTCCGGACATGATGTATCTTTGAATCCGCATTTTATACCCTCTAGTCTTTCGATTACATCATCGACCGGCATTCCTTTAACTAGACTGGCTAGTCCCTGGGTGTTTCCAGCGCAGCCACCTATAAATTCAACTGATTTTACTATGCCGTCCTCGACATCAAGATTCAGGAGCTGGGCACAGACACCTTCTGGCTTATATATCATACTTTCTTCCTTTCTTCCGTTCTTTCTCGTCTCAGCTTCAGCCTACGCTTCACTATTAGCTGATAAGCGGCAGCTGTCGCAACGTCTTCTATTACTCTAAAATAATCCTGGGCAGGCTTAGTGTGAGAAATACTATCCTCATAAGTCGAAGTGATTGCAGCCTCAAGTGTACTACAGTATAGGTCGTAAGATTCGGAAATCTCATATCCGAGGCTATTGTCATCATCGATAGCTGAAATCAGCTCGGCGATCTCTTGCACATTAAATATAGACTTGAGCGTGACAATTACAAAAAGCCGTGAGATGGCTTCCTTGCTGTACCTACGCTTTACAGGAGAGGGGACAACCCCAAGCTTAACGTAATTATTAACCATAGTGCTAGTAAGCAAATAGCTATCACCGTATGTGTCTTGAAAATGAGGATTTATCAGCGATAGCACCTGATCCATATATAGCGATATATCTGGCAGCTCATCCCAGCGAGGGAGGTGAAGCCTAGTGCTGTCCTGCATCGTTTCTCTATGTTCCATAAGTTTCTTCCAGTTACGCTTTCATATAGAATAGTATCACAGCTCGCCGTGAGCTTCAAATTTCTGATAACTTGTATTTCTCAACCATTTACACATGTATGCCTGTATAAAAATCAAATTAAATATTGCTAAATCGTGCTAAATGGAGTATCATACAGCATATACCTAGATTATAATACTAAATAATATAGTTTTCAAAACTATTTTATAATTTTTCGTAAATCGTGCTCCCTCGGCATGCCGGAACACTACGCTCTAGTGGCTTTTGGTGGACGGTGTTTTTGTAAGGGGCAGGTGACAGTCGGATAAATGGAGGTAATTTTGGAGAATATTAGAGAGATAATGGAAGCTGCTGTTAGCGAGTACGGGGCTAACAAGGCGTTCACACTCAAGCTTGGTGATGGAGAGTATCGCGATATTTCCTACAGCAGATACTATGAGGAGATTAGATGTCTTGGAGAGGCGCTACTATGTAGAGGCTTCTCGAATACTAGAATCGTTATCATCGGCAAGAATAGCTACAACTGGTATCTCGCCAATATGGCAACTTTGTTAACAGGCAACATAACTGTGCCGCTCGATAAAGAGCTAAAGTATGATGAGTTTGAGACTTCTCTAGTTCGTAGTGAGGCGGAGGTTATCTTCTACGACGAGAATGAAGCCGAGTCTGTTGCTAAGGCAATTTCTAGTGGTAAGACTCGTATTAAGGTTGCATTTCCGCTATTCAAAGTCTCCGATAAGACGGATATATATGACCTCACAGTAGAAGGTAGGGAACTCGTTGATGGAGGCTCTCGCAAGTATGATGATGTTGCAATCAATCCAGATGCTATGTCGTTCATGATTTTTACATCTGGAACGACTTCACAGTCCAAGATTGTAATGCTTTCGCAGCGTAATGTTGCTTCTAATGTTGTCAATACTATCGCCTCTGAGCAGATTTATGATACAGATGTCAATATTTCGCTTCTACCATATCACCATACCTTCGGTCTTACATGTCAGATTATCATGTTTGCTGCGGGTGCGTCGACTGTTTTCTGTGATGGGCTTAAGTATATCCAGCAGAACTTCAAAGAGTATGGAGTTTCCATCTTCGTAGGAGTACCGCTTCTCATCGAGACTATGTATAGCCGTATCCTTAAGAAGGCTGAGAAGGAAGGGCTTTCTGGCAGGCTCAAAACAATGGGGAAGGTTGTAAGGGTTCTTGGAAAGGCACATATAGACATCAGAAGAACTGTATTTAAGGGAGTTCTCGAGGCGTTCGGTGGCAAACTACGAATGGTAATCCTCGGAGCCGCGGCTGCTGATCCAGAGTGCATTAAGGGCTGGAATGATTTCGGAGTTATATGTCTACAGGGTTATGGCCTGACAGAGACCTCACCGGTGCTTTCTGCAGAGAGACCTACATATAGAAGACCTGGGTCCGTAGGAATTCCAATCGAAGGCGTCGGTATGGACATCTACGAGCCTGATGAGAACGGTATCGGAGAGATTATCGCTCGCGGAGAGAACATCATGCTCGGTTACTACGAGAATGAAGAAGCTACGAACGAGTGCATTTACGATGGATGGTTCCACACAGGAGACCTCGGATATAAGGATAAGGACGGATACTTTTATATCACAGGCCGCAAGAAGAACGTAATCGTACTGATGAATGGAAAGAACGTATTCCCTGAGGAAATCGAGCAGGAGCTAAATGTACTTCCATACAAAGAAGAGGCGATTATCGTCGGTATTCCGAGTGCTGAGGATGAGCGTGACCTAGTAGTTACACTAAAGCTCGTGTATAACCCAGAAGGATTTGAGGGTAAGACGCATGAAGAAATCAATGCGATAGTAAAGGCTGATATTGAGAAAATCAATGACAAGCTTCCTCCGTACAAGAGAATCAAGAGAGTATACACAACTGATGAACCTATGGAGAAGACAAGTACCCAGAAGGTAAAGAGATTCGTTGAGACTCAGAAGATTATCGATGAGGAGAAGGCTGAAAAGCTACGCAGGAAAGAGGCTAAGTCTGAAGAGGCATAAATGAAAAGAACGGGTCTCAATCTTAGAAATGCAAACGATTTAATAATAGCAGCGGTGATATTTGTTGCTATTGTAGGAGTAGCTTTTTTTGCTCCCGAGGCGCTCCCAGGAGCATTAGCATTGATCTAGTTAATGTTAATACTAATGCGGAGGTGGTTATGAATATAAAAAAGAGAGTTGATAACAACATACCATGCAGTCTTCATGATAGTAGAATCATCAAAATCAGCACAGAAGCAGAGCGTCTTACTCTGACGTTTGACAAAGTGTATGAGTATAATGGTGATAATGAGAAAAGCTATCCTGCTACTATGCTGTTTGAGGGCATTGATTACGAAGAATGCGATGTCATAGTTTTTGATTCTGAGCTTGGATATGGATCATTCACCGGAACAAGATACAGAATGAGAGAATTTGTAGATAAATTCCCAAATGGGATTTTTGAGATTATAACGGAGACATACAGCGGGTATGATACGGTTTTTCGAGGATACATATATAAGAATGGTTGTATCTATGGTTCTGGAATAATAAGCATATGGACAATGGGAGATGTCATATTGAGTACGAATTATGCAAGCAATAAGAAAGACGATAGATTTTAAAAGATCTCGTATTGACAGTACAAAAAATAAGTGAAGCTATAATTAAAATAATCCGAGGGTGAGAAGCTTTTTCTATAACTATATAAAGCAGGAGGAACATGCGGCATAGCGCTGTCCTCCTGCTTTGTCTTTTGTTTATTGAATTCTTGTATCGCTCAGCTTTAAAGCTCTGTTCTAGGCGTTGATCAGCAGCTCAGCAATCTGCACTGCGTTAGTTGCAGCACCCTTACGAACCTGGTCTCCTGCGCACCATAGGTTGATGCCGTTCTCGCACACAAGATCACGTCTGATGCGTCCAACGAATACGATATCCTGATCGCTCGTATCGATTGGCATTGGGTAGCTAAGTGATTCAGGATCATCTACGAGCTTACAGCCTTTAGCACTTGCGATAGCCTTTCTAACGTCATCAAGCTCTAGTCTATCTTCTGTGATTACGTTTACAGAGATTGAGTGCGAACGTTCAACAGGAACTCTTACGCATGTGCAAGATACCTTTAGCTCAGGAAGGTGAAGGATCTTACGACCCTCGTTCTGAAGCTTCATTTCCTCAGATGTGTATAGGTTATCTCCAAAACCTCCAATCTGCGGAATTAGGTTAAAAGCAATCTGGTGCTGGAATACCTTTGGCTCTATTGAGCTACTCTCTCCATCTAGTACCTGCTTCGTCTGCTCGAATAATTCAATCGGTCCACCTGCACCAGCTCCGCTCACTGCCTGGTAAGTCGAGGCATAGAGACCCTTGATAGGGGAGAGCTTATTGATTGCGTTTATAGCAACAAGTGTAATTATAGTCGAACAGTTTGGGTTCGCAATAATTCCACTATGCTTAAAGGCGTCCTCTGGATTGATCTCTGGAACAACTAGAGGTACGTTATCATCGAGCCTATATGCACTAGAATTGTCAATATACGTAGCCCCTGAAGCCTTAATTGCATCGGTAAATCTAATTGAAATATCGTTCTCCGCAGCACCGAGCACGAAGTCTAGTCCTGCAAATGCGTCATCAGTTGCCTCCTGAATCACGACTGTTCCGTACTTCTCAGTTACAACCTCCTTGCCAGCACTTCTCTTGCTAGCGAGTAGTCTGAGCTCTGATAGAGGGAAGTTTTTCTCTTGAAGTACCTTTAGCATCTCTTGTCCAACGGCACCAGTAGCACCGAGTATTCCTAATCTGTATTCTTTCATATCTTATCTACTGGAATCTGACCGATCCCAAACCCCTTTCTTGCTACTTTGCAAAGCTTTCGTATAACACGCGAATCGCTTTTTCAAAATCTTCATTAAATACACCAATCATTATATTGATTTCATCCGCACACTGCTCGATGATGCGAATGTTGATCTTGTTAACACCTAGCGCTCCGAATAGCTTGCCGGAAATTCCTGTCTTGTATGCCATCTGTCTGCCGACGATAGCAATCATGCTGATACCCTGGTCAATCTCGGCATCGATGCCACATTCTTTCTTGATAGCCGAAAGCACATCGTATTTGCACTGCTCGAGCTTGGATGATGGAGTGATGATTGAGAAGCTGTCAACACCACTAGGAATCTGCGATATAGGCACATCGTGCTGCTCGCATATGTCGAGAACCTTACGGAGTGTATTTAGATTGTCTCCGATATTGCCCTTTGTTATCTTGATTAATGAGAAATCGCGTTTGCCGGTAATTCCCGTGATGAATCTGTTGCTCTCCTCTGGGCTATCTTCGCCGAAGCTCTCGCGGATTATAGTACCTGGATTATCAGGCTCGTTGGTATTCCTGATGTTGAGCGGAATATCCTTAGCTCGTACAGGAAAGACTGTGTCTTCATGGAGAACAGCAGCTCCCATATAAGAAAGCTCTCTGAGCTCTGCATATGTAACGCGGGCGATACTCTTTGGGTTTTCAACTATGCGAGGATCTACCATCAGGATGCCGCTGACATCGGTCCAGTTCT
>ERZ773018.124-NODE-124-length-52257-cov-6.402609_pt1 | contig 52257 bp, 48 predicted proteins | sample MGYA00580840_ERZ773018 | MGnify/ENA primary metagenome ERZ773018 (study PRJEB29015, sample SAMEA2738125) | human oral metagenome | biome: human oral; feature: human-associated habitat; material: saliva | place: China | collected 2256 ... | reverse complement strand
TTGCTAAAAATAATATTCTAACTGCCTGTGATAATATAAATTTATCTATGTATAAAGGAAAAACTCTAGGTATTGTTGGAGAATCAGGTTGTGGAAAGTCTACTTTTTTAAGAATGCTTATGAATTTAGAAAAAATTACAAGTGGTAAAATCTTCTACAAGGGAAGAGATATCAGCAAGTTTTCTAAAGATGAAATTTGGGAGAGCAGACAGAATATACAAATGGTATATCAAGATCCAGGAGCCTCTTTTAATCCAAGAATGAAAGTTGTGGATATTTTAACTGAGCCACTTATCAATTATGATAGACTAAAAAAGGAAGATAAAGAAAAAAAAGCTATAGAACTTCTTGAAATGGTTGATCTTCCTGCAGATTTTATTCATAAATACCCTCAAAATATGAGTGGAGGACAAAAACAAAGAATAGGTATAGCTAGAGCTTTATCATTAGAACCTGAAGTTTTAGTCTGTGATGAGGCAACATCAGCTTTAGATGTCTCTATACAAAAAAATATAATAGAGCTCTTAGTAAAGCTACAAAAAGAAAGAGACTTATGTATAGTTTTTATTTGTCATGATATTGCACTTGTACAAGCTTTTGCTCATGAAATAGCAGTTATGTATTTAGGTAATGTTTTAGAAGTTTTACCTGGAGATAAATTAAAAGACAGTGCTTATCACCCATATACAAAAGCCCTTTTAAGTTCTTTATTCTCTATCAATATGGATTTTTCTGAAAAGATAACTAGTATTGAAGGAGATGTACCTAGTCCTATTAACTTACCTAGTGGTTGTGTATTTCAAGGGCGTTGTAAATTTGTGAAAGATAAGTGTAAGGGACAAAAACCTATTTTAGAAGATATTGAAGCAAAACATAAAGTAGCTTGTTATTTTACAAAAGAAATAAATAATTTATAATTTTATTAATTACACCAAAACTCTTATGGTTAAGCTGACTCCTTGACTTAACCATAAGACTATGGTGTTTTTTTATTTAATTAAAAATAAATTTTGTATATCTTTCATAAGCCTTATTCTCATCTATGAAACTTGGATTAAGATATAGATTTGGAACCTCTTGAGTTTCAAAACATATAGCTGAGTGTTTCTTGAAACCTATATCTTGTAGATAGTTTCCAGTGTAGATAACAACAGCAGGATTATCTGTTTCAACAGACATCTTAATTCCTGATTCAAGATTTTCTATTTCTAATCTTCCTATTTTTTCATTGAAGATAAAAGGATGATCTATACCATCATTAGCAATAGTTTTTTGAACATCAGATGCCATAAAGAAATCTTTTAATTTTTTAGACTTTCTAAAGTCAAAAATATTATTATCCAAAGCTATAGTTTCAGAAGGAATAGAGTTTTCATCTATGCCAACAAAATAGTCAGAGTTAATTTTTAAAATATCTTCGTAGATAGTATTTTCAGGATTTCCATTTAGATTGAAATAACTGTGGTTAGTTAAATTTAAATAAGTTAAACTATCGGCTTTAGCAAAATATCTAAGTTCCAATTCATTTCTATTTAAAATATAGCTAACTTTAATTTTAAGATTAGCAGGATAACCATTGTCTAAATGAGGACTATCTATAGAAAAAACTAAACCATTTTCAATCTTTTCTACTGTCCAAAATCTATGACTGATAGAGTTCTTTCCACCATGTAAGGTATTTCCATTATTATTGCTGTCTAAGTTATATGTTTTATCTCCTATTTTTAGCTCAGCATTTTTAATTCTTCCAGCAGTTCTACCTATGACAGCTCCAAAATATGTAGGATTTTCTCTATATTTTTCAATATCATCAAAACCAAGAACAACATTTCTAAAATTTCCATTCTTATCTTTTACTTCAAGTTTTTTTATAGTAGCTCCTAAATTTAAAAGCTCAACTTTCAAAAATTCATTTTCCAATTTATATACTTTTATTTCTTCCAATTTTCTCTCCTACCTTTATACAAATAAATTTATTAAATAAGATTACTGCGACGTCCTATAATGGTGAAAGAGCCTTTGTGGAGCTCTAGAACCATTATAGGCTGGCAAGTAATCGCTTATATTTAAAAGAATATTTCCACAGACATTTTTAATATTAAAACTATAGTTACTACAAGGAACACAGGTTTAATAAACTTATTTCCTTTTAGTATTGCAAGTCTTGCACCAATAATAGCTCCAACAGTCATAACAAGAGCGATAGGTATACCATAAAGCCAATTTAATTTTCCTAAAAATGCAAAGACAACTAAGCTTGCAAAGTTACTTGAAAGATTTAGAATCTTAGTGTTTCCACTCGCTGAAGAGAAATCTAATTTAAATATTTTAATTAGACAAAACATTAAAAATGCTGCTGTACCCGGGCCTAAGAAACCATCGTAGAAACCTAAACAAAAAGCCATTATTTTTCCAAGTAAAATAGTTTTTGGGGTAGTACCTTTATAGTAGTTAACTTCCCCCATAGATTTATTCTTTAAAGCATAAAGAAAAACTACTATTAAAATTGCAAAAGAAATAGGCTTAAAATACTTTGTGTCTATAGAAACAGCAGTTTTAACACCTAAAACAGCCCCTGCAAGAGAGAAAAGAAACAATTTTGAAACAATCTCTACATTTACTTTTTTAGCCTTCCAGAACTTAAATGCACTGGCAAAAGTAGAAAGGAAAGCCGAAAGCTTATTCGTACCCAATGCCATATGAGGTGGAAAACCTACTGCAAAATATGCTGGTAAAGAAATAAGACCTCCTCCACCAGAAATTGCATCAACAACAGAGGCAATAAAACAAAAAACTGCAAGAATTAAAAATTTCATAACATCAAAATCCTGAAACATAAGTTAAACCCCCTAATATTAATCAAATTTATAACCAATAGATATACTTCCAATAGGTTTTACATTTTTTAAATCTGAAGATACAGAAAATTCAATAGGTCCTATAGGAGAATCATAAGTTAAAGAAAAACCTAAACCTTGAGAATAATCTTTCCACATTCTAGAGTTATACTTTTGCATTGGATTATCTTCATTAAATGTAGCAATATTAAATTTAGTATTAAAATAAAGTGAATACACAATTTTATGTTTAAAACCTAAAGTTAGATTAATTAAATCCTTCATTTGCTTTTCTTGGTAATTATAACCATAGAATTCAAAATCATTATTGTCTATATTTGTGTACATACCTCCAAGTTTAATTTTTCTATCAGCTCTTATATTGTCACCTCTAAGACTAGAATAATTTAAACCATAGATAAGAGAAAATTTTGGATTTATAGGGACATATCCTTTAAGAGTGAAGGTAGGTCCATATAAATTAGATTTTGATTTTCCAAAAGAACTTGAAAAATTATATACAAAGTTAGTTTTAACTCCCTTCATAGGATTACTTATAGAATCTAAACTATCATATTTAAAACTTAAATAAGTCTTAGTTGAATTTTCAGAGTATTCTAATGACTTTGTTTCATTGCCACCAGTATCTTGTTTCAGACTAGAGAACTTAGATAGAATACCATAAGAAAGTACAGTATTATTTGTAGGTTGATTAAAAAGACCTAGCTTAAAATATGCTTCTCTGCTTATGAATTTAGCAATTTTTCTCTTATTGTCATATAGAAAAAATGGATTTTCGTTGTAACCTATATTTGTAAGAAAACCGAATCTATTTTTAACTCCATAGTATGAAAGAGTGGCAAGATCAGCTCCTAAATAGTCTCCAAATTTAAAGTTAAAATTAATATTATTCTTAAATTTTCCATTGAAAACTAAGTCAGAACCTATGTTAAAAGTTGTACCATAACCTGTTAAGTAATTAAATCCTAAACCTATCTTATTTGAATGAGGTTTTTCACCATCTATAATTAAAGTATTATCGTCAATAGTGTAATAAACTTTATCCATATATTTGGCACTGTAAATATCAACTATTTTTCTATCTATATCATTTTTAGTGATAGGCTTGTTTAGCAGATCTTTAAAAATATCGTTTAAAACTATAATGCTATTATTACTGAATTTTTCACTATATTCTATTTTGTTTATGATAATCTTGACGTCATTATCACTAATAAACTTTTCTTTTTTCTTTTCATTATCATTTTTAGTTAATAATCTAATCTTATCTATTTCTTTTTCTGCTGCAAGCTTACCAAGTTTCATCAATTCTTCCTTTTTTGATGAAGCTATAGCAGAGATATCCTTAACATCAGGACTTATCAAAATAGATGCTTTTTCTCTCGAAACTTTAGTTATATTAGAAGCTTGTATAGTATTTGCTTGACTCATAACACTCAAGATATTATAATCATCTTTTTCTACAACAGGAGCTCCTATATCAGATGCGATAACAATATCTGCTCCCATTTCATAGGCTTCTTCAACTGGCAGATTTCTACTTACAAGACCATCAACATATATTTCCCCATCTATTTTCATAGGTTCAAAAATAGAAGGAATAGCCATAGAAGCTATTAAAGCTTTTGCAACATCACCCTTAGAAAAAGCCTTGGTTTCTCCTGTGTTTAAGTTAGTTGCAACTATTCTTAAAGGTATAGGGAAATCATCAAAATTATCCATATATTCATATTTTCCTAACATCTTTTTTAAAATTAGATATTCTTCTCCAGTTCCTTTTAAACCCTTAGGAAATGAAAAATTTAATTCATTATCAAAACTAAGATAAGCACTATATTTTTTTAAACTTTCTTTTTTTTCTACAGATAGATTAGTATTATCAGTAACAGTTTCTAAAAAACTACTAACATTGACATCGTCTAAGAATTTTTCAATTTCATCAACAGAGTAACCAATGGAATAGAGAGTTCCAATCAAAGCTCCTATACTAGTACCAGTGATATAGTCTATTTTAATATTTTCTCTTTCAAGAACTCTTAAAACTCCAAGATGGGCATAACCTTTTACCCCACCACCACTTAAAACTAAGGCGACTTTTAAATTTTTATTGTCCTTAGCTGATTTTAATTTTTTTGTATTTTCTATTTTATCTTGTAATTTTTTTATCTGCTCTTCCATTTTTTCAATTTCAACATCTTCTTTTGTTTTTAATTGAATTTCTTCAGCATAAGTGAAATTAAAAATTAAAAATATATATGTTAAGAAAATTATTTTTTTCATAAATTACTCTCCTAAAAATATTTAATAAATATCTTCTTTATTTTACCACAAATATTAACAAGTGAAAATTATATTATTATACATTATAAAAAATTATGTATAATAAACGATTGTATGATATAATTTAAATAAAAAAGTTTTAAATAAATGGAGGGAAAGTAATGATAATTGTTACAGGTGGAGCTGGAATGATAGGTAGTGCTTTTGTGTGGAAGCTTAATGAAATGGGTATAAAAGATATACTAATAGTTGATAAATTAAGAACAGAAGACAAATGGTTAAATATCAGAAAAAGAGAATATTATGACTGGATAGATAAAGATAATCTAAAAGAATGGTTATCTCATAAAGAAAATGCAGATAAGATAGAAGCGGTTATCCATATGGGAGCTTGCTCAGCTACAACAGAAACAGATGGAGATTTCTTAATGGATAATAACTATGCCTATACAAAATTTTTATGGAATTTCTGTGCAGAAAAAAATATTAAATATATCTATGCATCTTCAGCTGCAACTTATGGTATGGGTGAACTTGGATACAATGATGATGTGACTCCAGAAGAATTGCAAAAATTAAGACCTTTAAATAAATATGGTTATTCAAAGAAATTTTTTGATGATTGGGCATTTAAACAAGAATATCAACCTAAACAATGGAATGGGTTGAAATTTTTTAATGTTTATGGACCACAAGAATACCATAAAGGAAGAATGGCATCAATGGTGTTTCATACATATCATCAATATATGGAAAATGGTTATGTAAAACTTTTTAAATCATATAAAGAAGGATTTAAAGATGGAGAACAACTAAGAGATTTCGTCTATGTAAAAGATGTTGTAGATATAATGTATTTTATGTTGACTAATGATGTTAAATCTGGAATATATAATATAGGTACTGGAAAAGCAAGAAGTTTTATGGACTTATCTATGGCTACAATGAGAGCAGCTTCTCACAATGATGATTTAGATAAGAATGAAGTTGTAAAATTAATTGAAATGCCTGAAGATTTACAAGGAAAATATCAATATTTTACAGAAGCAAAAATAAATAAATTAAGAGAAATAGGATATACAAAAGAAATGCATAGTCTTGAAGAAGGGGTTAAAGATTATGTTCAAAATTATTTAGCTAAAGAAGATTCTTATTTATAAAGGGGTTAAAGTATGAATGCATTAATATTAGTTGTAATCCTTGCACTAGTTGAGGGGATTACAGAATTTTTACCTGTCAGTAGTACAGGACATATGATATTGGTAAATAAACTGATAGGTGGAGAATATCTATCACCAACTTTTACCAATAGCTTTTTAATAATCATACAATTAGGAGCAATACTTTCAGTAGTAGTTTATTTCTGGAAAGACTTAACTCCTTTTGTAGGAACTAAAGAAAAATTTGTTTTGAGATTTAGATTGTGGGTTAAAATTTTAGTCGGTGTTATACCAGCAATGGTTATAGGGCTATTTTTAGATGACATAATAGATAAATATTTTATGGATAATGTAACAACAATAGCTATAACTTTAATAGTTTATGGAATTATTTTTATAGTAATAGAAGTTATATATAAAATTAAAAATGTTAAAGCAAGAGTTAGAAAATTTAGTGATTTAAAATATAGTACAGCATTTTTAATAGGATTTTTTCAATGCCTAGCTATGATACCAGGTACATCGAGATCTGGAGCAACAATAATAGGAGCTTTACTTTTAGGTTTATCAAGACCACTTGCAGCAGAATTCTCATTCTATCTAGCTATACCAACAATGTTTGGAGCAACAGCTTTAAAGTTACTAAAAAATGGTTTAGTTTTTACAAAAATAGAATGGGCTTACTTAGCTTTAGGTTCAGCTATAGCCTTTGTGGTTGCCTATATTGTTATAAAATGGTTTATGGATTTTATCAAAAAAAGAAGTTTTGCTTCTTTTGGACTATATAGAATCATATTAGGTATTATAGTTCTTGTTTTATTGAGATAAAAACATCTAAAAAAAAGCTTTTATATACATAATTTTAATGTTATAATATTATGATGTAATCTGAAAAGGATAATAATATGAAGAGTACAGAAACAAAGATAAAAAATCTACTGCTAATAGAACCAAAAATATTTGAGGATAGTAGAGGTTTTTTCATGGAAAGTTATAACTATAGTACTTTTAAAGACTTAGGAATAGATAATGTCTTTGTACAAGATAATATTTCTAAATCTTCAAAAGGTGTTTTAAGAGGATTACACTTTCAAAGAGATGAATATGCTCAAGCCAAATTAGTATATGTACTAAGAGGAGCAGTACTCGATATAACAGTAGATTTAAGAGAAGATAGTGAAACTTTTGGAAGATATGAAGCAGTTGAATTGAATGACAAAAATAAGCGAATGCTTTTTATACCAAGAGGCTTTGCACATGGTTTTCTTACTTTAGAAGATGATACGGAATTTGTATATAAGTGTGATAATTTCTATAATCCTAAAAGTGAAGTTGGGATTATCTGGAATGATACAGACTTAAATATAGACTGGAATTTAGATAAATATAATATAAAAGAAGAAGAATTAATAATATCGGAAAAAGATAAAAAAAATATAACTTTTAAAGAGTATAGGAGAGGAAAATGAAACTAATATTTGGAGCTAATGGTAAGTTAGGTACAGACTTTAAAGAATTACTTGACTCTATTGGAGAAAAGTATATAGCAAGTGATAAAGATGAGATAGATATAACTAATGGTGATTTTTTAAGAGCCTATGTTCAAACTATGCATCAAAACTATAAGATAGACACTATAATTAACTGTGCTGCATATAACTATGTAGATAGAGCAGAAACAGAAAAAGAATTATGCTATAAGCTAAATGCAGAAGCACCAGCAACTTTAGCTAATATAGCTGCTGAAATAGGTGCTAATTATATAACATATTCAAGTGATTTTGTTTTTAATGGATTGCTAACTAGCTATTTATATGGAGATACTACAGGTTATACTGAAGAAGATGAACCACATCCACTATCAACTTATGCAAAAGCTAAATATGAAGGAGAATTATTAGTATCACAAATAATGAATAATCCAGAACTAAGTTCAAAAATGTATATAGTAAGAACTTCTTGGGTATTTGGTAAAGCTACTATGAACTTTGTTGACAAGATAATAGAATTATCTAAAGAAAAAAATGAATTGAAAGTAACTGATGATCAAATCTCATCTCCTACTTACTCTAAGGACTTAGCTTACTATAGCTGGGAACTATTGAAGAGTTCAGCTGAAAATGGAATCTACCATTTTACAAATGATGGAATAGCTTCAAAATATGAAGAAGCTAAATATATATTGGATAAAATTTCTTGGCAAGGGAATTTAATAGCAGTAAAAAGAGAAGATTTAGGATTACCTGCAGAAAGACCAAAATTCAGTAAATTAAGCTGTAAGAAGATAAAGGAAAAATTAGGAATAACTATTCCAGATTGGAAAGATGCAATAGACAGATATTTTAAAGATAATAACAAATAAGGGGAGAAGGTAATGTCAAACAAATTAGTAAAAGTGGAAGAGGATTTTTATGAAGAAGATGAAATTAGTATCTATGAAATACTTAATATCTTTTTAAAAAATATTAAAATATTTATTATAGTTACTATAATAGGTCTAATAGCAACTTGTTTATTTATAGCTAAAAAAATAATTTTTGATAAGAATAATACAACTTATATCAACTATACATTAAACTATGAGGAAATAAAAAGCTATATAGGAAAAGATATATACTATCCTCAAAAAAGTCCTAAAGAAATACTATTAGATGATAAGTATCTAGCACTATTGTTTGAAAATCCAGAATTAAAAGCTCTTTATGAAGAAAAAGTAAAAGAAAATAAAGATGATATTAATACAAAAAGAGATTTTTTAACTGAAAATAAAATTTTAGAAATAAGTAGCTTAAAAGAAATAACTAAAACTAAAGAAGAACAAGATTTAATATCTCCTGATTCATATAGAACAACTGTAAGAGTTAATAAAAAATATGATAAAAATAGAGAAGTATCAGATAGTATTATGAAGACTTATTTAGATATTTTAAATCAATATTATAAAGAAAATATGTTTGATTATTTAGAAGAAAGAAAGGCTTATTTAGAAAAATCTTTACCTGTATTAAAAAAACAATTAGAGGATAATTCAGTTTCAGGAAAAATTCCTGTTTCATCTGGGGGTTCAGGAACAACTGATAATAACTATTTTAAATATATTTATCCTATACAAGTGTCAAATATAGATACTTATTATGAAAAATATAAGACTTTTGAAAGTGAATATCAATCTATAAAGACATTGATAGATTTGGAGTTGAATAAATCAGAAAACTTTATTAAATATGATAGTTCAATTATTAATATAAAAGAAAAATCAGGAAATATGACTAAGTTACTTATGGGAATAGTTTTAAGTTTATGTTTAGGCGTATTTGCAACATTTATTAAAGAATTTGTAGAAGGATATAAGAAAAATAAAGAAAATAAATAATGGAGGTTATCATGAACACCATAAGAAAACTAGTGAAGGTTTCAATAGATATATTTCTATTAAATATATCATTAGTGATTTCAATATTTTTAAAATATGATCAACTTCAGCTAACAGATAAAAATATAAATATTTTAGTTTATTTCAATCTTTCTTTCTGTATTATATATTTTATTTTAAAAATATATAACAATAGTTGGAGATTCAGTGGGACTTCAGAATATATGTCTCTAGTGGCTTTAAGTTCTTCTACAACAATTCTATCATATATATTTAGAATTTTTTTAAGACTAGATACTAAGAGCAGTCTGTATTTTGAGACTTGGATAATATTTACCTTCTTACTAATAGTTTCAAGATTCTTGATGTTTTTAACTAGAATGAAGGGAATAGGAAGAAGTGATGCAAATTCTGAAAATGTACTTATCTATGGAGCTGGGGAATCAGGAGTACTATTAGTAAAAGAATCGAGAATCAACCCAAACTTTCCATATAAAATAGTTGGATTTTTAGACGATAACCCTAATAAAAAAGGCGGAAAAGTCTATGGTTTAAAGGTTCTAGGAGGACTAGAAGATGTTGAAAAAATTATTGAAAAAAATGATGTATCAAAGATAATAATTTCTATGCCTTCTGTAGAGCAAAGCAAAATTTCTAATATTTTAAAAGAATTAAATAAACTAAAAGATATATCTGTTAAGATGTTACCTAATGTAGATAACTTAATTGAAGAAGGAAACCTAAGTACACAATTAAGAAATATAAAGTTAGAAGATTTATTAGGTAGAGAAGAAATAAAAATAAATACTAAAGAAGTATTTGATTTTATCCAAGATAAAATAGTGTTTGTAACTGGTGGGGGAGGAAGTATAGGTTCTGAGCTTATCAATCAAATAGCTAAGTATAATCCTAAAAAAATTATTAATATAGAAATTAATGAAAATGCTTCTTATCTTATGGAGTTGGAGTTAAAAAGAAAATATCCATATTTAGACTATAAGACAGAGATAGCAAGTGTAAGAGATTTAGACAAGTTAGATATGCTATTTAATAAATATAAACCAGAGATACTATTCCATGCAGCAGCACATAAACATGTGCCACTTATGGAAAATAATCCTGAAGAAGCTATAAAAAATAATATATTTGGAACTAAGAATGTAGCTGAATGTTGTCTTAAATATAAGTTGGAATCTGTGGTTTTGATTTCTACAGATAAGGCTGTAAACCCAACTAATGTAATGGGAGCAACAAAAAGAGTTTGTGAGATGATTTTTCAAAAATATTCAGAAAAAGATTCAAATACAAAATTTATGGCTGTTAGATTTGGAAATGTTTTAGGAAGTAATGGTTCAGTTATACCTATATTTTCAAAGTTAATAGAAGAAGGAAAAAATTTAACTCTTACTCATAAAGATATAATAAGGTATTTTATGACTATACCAGAAGCTGCTCAGTTAGTTATAGAAGCAGCAACTATTGGTAAAGGTGGAGAAATATTAATATTAGATATGGGTGAGCCAGTTAAAATTTATGATCTAGCAAAAAATATGATAAAATTATCAGGTTCAGATGTTGGAATAGATATAGTTGGACTAAGACCTGGAGAGAAATTATTTGAAGAACTTTTATATGATGTAAATTCATCTGAAAAGACATCAAATAATAAGATATTTATAACTAATATGGAAAATGAAAAAGTACAGGTTGATATAGATGATTACTATACAATTTTAAAAGATTTAATAAAGAATAATGATACTGTTGGAATGAGAAGAACTTTAGCTAGTATTATTGGTACTTTTAAAGGGAGAGTGGAATAAAAATTGTTAAAAAGGATATTTGATATTATTTCTTCATTATTTGGACTAATATTACTATCACCTTTTATGATAATAATAGCTATATTAATAAAGCTTGATTCAAAAGGACCAGTATTTTTTAAACAAGTAAGAGTTACAAAAAATGGAAGAGAATTTAAAATCTTTAAATATCGTACTATGAAAATAGGTTCAGATAAATACAGTCAAATAACTGTAGGAAAAGATAGTAGAATAACTAAAGTTGGAGATTTTTTAAGAAAATATAAGTTAGATGAAATACCACAATTAATAAATGTCTTAATAGGAGATATGAGTTTAGTTGGACCGAGACCAGAGGTTCCTAAGTATGTGGCACTCTATACAGAAGAACAAAGAGAAATTTTAAAGGTAAGAGCTGGTATCACTGACTATGCTTCAATAGAGTTTTCAAATGAGAATGATATTCTAGCTAATGAGGCTGATCCAGAAAAAGCATATATAGAAAAAATTATGCCAAGAAAAATAGAATTAAATAAAAAATATTTATCTGAAATTTCAGTAATGACAGATATAAAAATAATTTTATTGACTATTAAAAAAATATTGAAATAAGTAAGGAGATGGGAACTATATGGAAAAGAGAAAAATTACTTTTTCTCCACCTGATATAACAGAGAGAGAAATAGCTGAAGTAGTAGATACATTGAGATCTGGTTGGATTACAACAGGACCAAAAACAAAAAAATTTGAAAATGAAATAGCAGAATATTGTGGAACAAAAAAAGCAGTGGCTCTTAATTCAGCAACAGCTGCGATGGAACTAGCTTTGAGATTATTTGATATAGGTGAAGGAGATGAAGTTATAACATCAGCTTATACTTATACAGCTTCTGCCAGTGTAGTATATCATTGTGGTGCAAAGATAATCTTAGCAGATACTAAAAAAGATGAATTTAATATAGATCCTAAAGAAATAGAAAAATTAATAACTCCTAGAACGAAAGCTATAATACCAGTTGATATTGCTGGACTTCCAGCTGATTATACAGAAATTTTTGAAGTAGTTGAGAAGAAAAGAAATATATTTAATGCTAAAAAAGGAACTTATCAAGAAAAACTTGGAAGAATATTAGTTTTAGCTGATTCTGCTCACTCATTTGGAAGTGACTATAAGGAAAAGAAAATTGGAAGTGTAGCTGATATAACTTCATTTTCGTTTCATGCAATAAAGAATTTGACAACTGCTGAAGGGGGAGCTTTAACTTGGAATCTTCCAGAAAATTTTGATAATGAAGAAATTTATAAAGAACTAATGTTATTAGCTTTACACGGTCAAAATAAAGATGCCTTAGCAAAATTAAAAGCAGGAGCTTGGAAATATGATATAGTTATGCCAGGTTATAAATGTAATATGACAGATATCATGGCTTCTATTGGTTTAGTTCAACTTCAAAGATACGATGGAGAAATTTTAAAGAAAAAAGAAGAGCTAGTATCTTACTATGAAAAGTATCTAGGTGACTTAACAGATAAAATAGAATTACCTATCTTTAAAAATGATATTAAAGAAAGTTGTAAACACTTATACATGATAAGATTAAAAAATCAAGATGAAGAAAAAAGAAATGAAGTAATTGCAAAATTAGGAGAAAATGATATAGCAACAAATGTACATTTTCAACCATTACCACTTTTAACGGCTTATAAGAGATTAGGATTTAAAATAGAAGATTATCCTAATGCATATAATCAATATAAGAATGAAATATCTTTACCACTTCATGATTTTTTAACTGAAGATGATATAAAGTATATTTGTGAATCATTGGTGAAGATCTTATGAAAAATACAAATAAATACATGTACATAAGACTAATAAATTTTTTGAGGGGTATTATTTTTTCTTTTATATATATATTCATAAAAAAAAATAAAAAAAGAATAATCTTCACTTCAACAGGTAATATTAAATATGATCATAATTCTAGGTATTTATTTGAATATTTTTTAAAATACTATTCAGACTTTGAAGTAAAATATATCATAAATGAACCAAAATTAAAAAAAAGTCTAGAAAAAGATATAGGTAATTATTTTATTGAAACAAATTCACTTCAAGGAATGTTATATTCGTTAAAAGCTTATATGTGGATAACATCATCAATGGAGTTACCAGTAGGAGGAATATTTCAAAGAATAAATAGGCTTGTGATACATCTAGGACATGGAACTCCTTTAAAAAATATAGGATTTCTTGAAAAAAATATAAGTACTTTGAAAAAAGTGTATTATATGCTTATAAAAAATAATTTCTCTTATGTCTTATCAACTTCACATGATTTTGATAAAATTATGTCTAAATTTTTGAATATACCATTAAAAAGAATTTTTACTAATGGTCAACCAAGGTTAGATAGTATTTTTGAAAAAAAAGAAGATATACTAAAAAAAGTTTTTAATATTGAAAAAAATATGAAAAATATCCTATATGCTCCAACTTGGCGTCAAGATTCAGACACAAAGTTATTTCCATTTTCTGATTTTGATGAAAAGGAAATGGAAGAATATTTAAAAAATAATAGAATAAATATTTTTCTAAGAGTACATCCAGATTTTGAAACAGAAATAGATGAAAAATTGTTAAAAATTAAGGGAATATACGTATTAAATAGTAAGGTAGTTAAAGATATTTCTGAGTATCTATCTTGTTTTGATTTGTTAATAACAGATTATTCTAGTATATTTATAGATTATTTACTATTAGATAAACCAGTTCTATTTTTACCTTATGACTTTGAAGATTATAATAAAAAAATAGGTTTTACAGTAGATTATATGTCGCATACTCCAGGTCCAAAAACTTATTCTTTTAAAGGTTTTAAAAATGAAATAATAGAATTGCTGAATAACGAAGAGTATTTCTATAGTGATAGAATAAAAGATAAAGTTTTTTATAATTTATATACAGATAATAAAAATTGTGAAAGAATTTCAAAATTTATTTTAAAAAATTTATAGGAGGATAAAATGAAAAAAATAATAACATACGGGACTTTTGACTTATTACATTATGGTCACATAAATCTTCTTAGAAGAGCAAAAAAATTAGGCGATTATTTAATAGTAGCTTTATCAACTGATGAATTTAATTGGAATTCTAAACAAAAAAAATGTTATTTTAGTTACGAAAAAAGAAAAACATTATTGGAAGCAATAAGATATGTAGACTTAGTTATTCCAGAAGAAAATTGGGAGCAAAAAGTTAGTGATATAAAAGAATTTAAAATAGATACTTTTGTTATGGGAAATGATTGGGAAGGAAAATTTGATTTCTTAAAAGATTTATGTGAAGTAGTTTACTTACCAAGAACCAAAGAAATTTCAACAACTCAAATAAAAAAAGATTTAAAGGAGTAGTCTAATGGAACCAAAGATAAGTGTGATAGTTCCAATTTACAATAGTGAAAAATATTTAAAAAAATGTATAGACAGTATCTTAAATCAGACTTTAGAAGATATTGAAGTAATTTTAATAAATGACGGTTCTAAAGACAATTCTCATTCTATTTGTCTAGAATACCAAGAAAAATTTCAAGAGAAAATAAAGTATATTAATAATAACAATATGGGATGTAGTGCTACAAGAAATTTGGGTATAAAAGAAGCAAGAGCTAAATATATAACTTTTGTAGACAGTGATGATTACATAGAAAAAGATATGTATAAAGATATGTATGATTTAATAATTAAAGAAGAATCTGATATTGTTATAACAGGAATTAGATATATAAAAAATGGGGAAACAATAAAACAGAAATTACCTAAATTATCTATAAATAGGAATAATATTTTTGATGAAAAAAATTTAATTGTACATGTATGTAATAAAATATTTAAGAAAGATGTAATTTTGGATAATAATATCTATTTTATCGAAAATTCACATCATGAAGAAGATATGGTTTTTTCTTTTATATACTGTTTAAATGTAAAAAAAGTTTCAATTTTAAATAAATTAAATTATAATTATATTTTGCATGATACAAATTCTGTATTTAATTTAAAGAAGAGGTTAGATACATTTATAAGCTATGATTATCTTTATAGATACTTAAAAAATAAAAATGTTGATAAAAGAGTTTTTAGATACTTGTATAAATTATTTAATTTATACGCTATAGGTGGAAGTTATGTTTTAATGTCAAATTCAAAAATAATATCTAATGAGGATTATAAAAAATATAAAAAAGAATTTTTTAGAAAAACTTTAAATTCTATTCCACTTCCTCTTAAAAGTAAAATTTTTTTAATTTTTTGGTATAATGTTTCAAGTATTTTAAGAACTTTTAAGCTAAATGAAGTTTTGTTAAAAATTAGAAGAAAAATAAGAGGAGAATAAATGAAAATTTTATATGTTACAACATATCTACTTAGAAATGAATCGGCTTCTATTAGAAATGTATCTTTAATAAATGGTTTAATTGAAAATAATTGTGATGTAGATGTAGTGACTTTAAATTACTTAGAATCCTTGGAGGATAGATTTTTAAAAGAAAATATAAGTAAAAAAGCAAAGCTACTAAAAGTCCCAATGCCAAATTTCAATAGAATATTTTCAATGGTTCAAAAATCAAAAGAAAGAGAAAATAAGCAAAAAAAAGTTTCAAAGTTACTACATATTAAGGATTTTGTAAAGAAAATATTATATTTTCCAGATGTTTATTCAGAAGCTATCAAAAGGGTAAAAGATGTAGAAATACATTTAAGTGATTACGACTATATAGTTTCTTCATCTGATTCTAAAACTTCACATTTTATTGCACAAAAATTATTAGCAATAAATAAAATAACAATTCCTTGGATACAAATTTGGGGAGATCCATGGGAAGATGATACAGGTTTGAATAGACTCAATTTTCTTTTGAAATATCGTATAAGAAAAAATGAAAAAAGATTGTTAGAAAGTGCAGGTAAAGTATTTTATTTATCGCCGTTAACAGCAGAGAAGATTTCAAAGAAATATCCAAATATTTCAAATAAATTTTTTATTTTACTTAGAAGTTATCTAAAAACTATAAATACTATTAATAATGAAGAAAATTATATTTTTTCTTATACAGGGACTATAACAAATAGAAATATAGAACCTCTTATTAATAGTATTGAAAAATATAATAGTGAAAATTTCAAAAAAATAAAATTAAATTTTTATGGTGTAAACGAAAAAGATAGTAAGCAAACTATTCTAAATAAAGATTTCATAAGAATTTTTAAAAGAATTTCTTTTGAAGAAGTATTGGAAGTGTATAAAAAGTCAGATGTTTTAGTATATATAGATAATTTATATAATTCAACACAAATTCCTGGAAAGATATATGATTATTTTGGAACAAATAAGTTAATACTTTCTCTTTATGAAACAAATGAAACTAAAAAATTTTTAGAACAATTTAATCGTGTTGAATTAATAGAAAATAATAAAGAGTTTGATATAGGAGAAATTATAAAAAAAATAAATAAGGATCGTATATTAGAAGAATTTTCACCTAAAAATATTGCAAAGATATTTTTGAAAGATATAGAGGAGAAAAGATGAAAGTTGGAATAATTTTTGGTACAAGACCAGAAGCAATTAAAGTAGCACCAGTATATAAAGAATTAAAAAATAAGAATATAGAAGTAAAAGCTATTGTCACAGGTCAACATCAAGAAATGTTATATCAAGTCTTAGATTTATTTAAAATAATACCAGATTATGATTTAAAAATCATGAAAAATGGACAGACGCTTTCTGAATTGACAGGAAAATTAGTTCAACAACTTGATGTAATATTAAAAAAAGAAAAATTTGATTATATCTTAGTACAAGGGGATACAACATCAGCTTTTACAGGAGCATTAGTAGCTTTTTATAATCAAATTCCTATAGGGCATATAGAAGCTGGTTTAAGAACAGGAAATATTTATTCACCCTTTCCAGAGGAAGCAAATAGAAAATTAATAGGAACAATAACAGATATTCATTTTGCACCAACTGAGAGAAATGTAGATAATCTATTAAGAGAAAATTATCCAAAAGAAAAGATTTTAAAAGTAGGAAATACAGTAATAGATGCACTGCTTTGGATAAAAGAAAATAAAGTTAAAAACATTGAGAATATTAAAAAAAAATATGGTGTAGAAGATAAAAAATATATTCTTTTAACTTTACATAGAAGAGAGAATTGGGGAAAGCCAATGGAGAATATATTTGAAGCTATTAGAGATTATTTAGAAAAAAATAAAGAGTTATATTTAGTTTTTCCTATGCATCTAAACCCTTTAGTAAGGGAAATAGCTAATAATAAATTAGAAGGATTTGATAGAAAAATACTGCTAGAGCCTTTAGATTATCTAGAGTTTATTGCGATATTAGATGGAGCACATTATATAATGACAGATTCAGGTGGGATACAAGAAGAAGCACCTACTCTAGGAAAGCCAACGTTAGTGTTAAGGGATACAACAGAAAGACCAGAGGCAATAGAGGCCGGAACTGCTAAATTAGTAGGAACAAAATATGATAATATAATAAAGTATATGACTTTATTAGAAGGGGAATTATATAAGAAAATGTCTCAAAGTAATAATCCATATGGAGATGGAAAAACTTCTAAAAAAATAGGAGACTATCTTTTGAGGAGAATTTAAATGTTAATATATTATTTGTTTCCATTTGTTTTATATATATGTTCTTTGTTTAATTTTAAAAATAAAAAACTTAAAGTATTTTTGGCTATAAGTTTAGGAGTATTTTTGTGTACAACTTATTTTAATGGAAGTGATTGGAGACAATATGAAATAATGTATAATGAAGCTACATTAGGAGAGATACAGGAGTTTAAAAAAGAAAAAGGTTTTTATCTTTATATGTTATTTTTTAAATTATTTAATATAGATTTTTTTAATTTCTTTATTATAACTAAAAGTATTCTTTTTTATATTTTTTATAGAATTATTTTAGAAAAAAGTAAGAATTTCTACATTGTTTTTAATTTATTTTATACATTAATGGGACTATTTTTATTTATAGATGCTCCTCTTAGGAATTTAATTGCAATCACAATTGTAGTATATGCACAAAAATATTTAGAAGCAAAATATAAGAAAAAATATAAAAATATTAAATATGTAGTTTTGATATTTGTAGCTTTTTCTTTTCATGAGACAGCAATAATATTTTTAATGTTATTATTTACAAAAAAAGTCTATAAATTAAAAAGTATTAATATAGTAATTACATTATTTATATTTTATATTTTATTTTTAAATCAAGAAATTTTGATTAAATTAATAATTCCTTTTTTTAAAGATAGAATAATATATTATATAGGAACAGTTTATTCTAAACATAAATTATTTAGTTTTGGAAATTTAGAAAAAATTTTTCTAATTATTTTAATAATATTTAACAAAAGAAAATTGGTAAGAGATAATAATGGAAAGATTATTTTTATAAATACAATACTATACTTTGCTTTTTATAGATTAGCATTAACTTTTTCAATACTGTATAGATTTATTTTGTATTTACAAATTTATTATATTTTGTCAATAGATTTTTTAATTGATAGATTGAAAGCTTATTTTAAAGTAGTAATACTTACAATGTTTCTTTTTTATCAATGCTTTATAATATATAAAGAAATTTATAGAACATATAAATATATACCGTATAGTTCTTATATTGAGTATATTTTTCAAGATAAACCATCATATGAATTTAGAAGCAGATATAACTATGAAGAATGGGAAAAAAGATTTAATACAAAGTATATTACTCAAGAAGAATTAAATGGTTAAAAATTTTATAAAATCGAAATTTATAAGAATTTAAGTAACAAAGGTTTTATTAAATCATTTTTTGTATTTTAATTATATAGGAATTATGTATAGGGAATTAACAAAAATTTTTATATCAAAATAATCAAAAAAAGGAGGGAAAAGTAATTTATAAAAATTACTAAAAAAATGGAAAAATTTGAAAAAATAAAAAAAAGAGAGACTTCAATAACAATAATAGGAATGGGATACATAGGATTACCAACAGCAATTGCCTTTGCAAAAACAGGTTTTACAGTAAGAGGATTTGATATTAATAATACAGTTATAAAAACTTTAAAAGAAGGAAGAATTCATATTGTTGAACCAGATTTACAAGAGGTATTTAAAAAAGTTTTTGATGAAGGAAAATTAGTTCCAACAGAAAACTTAACAAATTCAGATGTTTTTATAATTGCAGTACCAACACCGTTCAAAAAAGAACATAAAGAAAAAATTGCGGATTTATCTTATGTAGAAAGTGCTGCTAAAGAAGTTGCAAAAGTTTTGAAAGAAGGCAATTTAGTAATTTTAGAATCTACAGTTCCTCCAATGACAACCAGACTGTTAGAAGATATTTTAGAAAAAGAATCTGGAATAAGTAGAGCTAATTTTATGGTTGTTCATTGTCCAGAAAGAGTTTTACCTGGAAGAATATTATATGAACTAGAAAATAATGATCGTATAATAGGTGCCTCAAAGCAAGAAGCAGGAGAATATACAAAAAAAATATATAAGACAATAGTTAAAACAGGAGAATGTTATATAACCGATGATGTAACAGCTGAAATGTGCAAATTAGTAGAGAATACATTTAGAGATGTGAATATTGCATTTGCAAACGAGCTGTCTGTAATATGTGATAAATTAAAAATAGATGTATTTAAGTTAATTGAGTTAGCTAATAAGCATCCAAGAGTAAATATATTGACTCCAGGAGTTGGTGTTGGAGGACACTGTTTAGCTGTAGATCCATGGTTTATTGTTGAAAAATTTCCAAAAGAAGCAAATGTAATTAGAGAAGCCAGACTTATAAATGATTATAAACCAGTTTTTATTGCCAATAGAGTAGATAGTATTTTAAAGGAAGATAAAAGTAATGTAATAGGGATACTTGGATTAGCATATAAGCCAGATATAGATGATTTAAGAGAATCACCAGCAATAGAAGTAGCTGAAATATTAAGAGATAAAGGTTATAAAGTTATTGCTTGTGAACCAAATGTAGACAAAGAAGAGTTTAAAAAAATTAAACTATATTCATTTGATGATATCTTAGAAAAAGCAGATTATTTAGTACTAACACAAGGACATAGACAATTTAAAGAAAATTTAGAAAAAATAAAGAAAAAAAATATATATGACTGTATTGGGATTATAGATAAAAGAAGTGATTAACAATGAATAAAAATAAGATTTTAGTGACTCAATCTTCATTACCAAATTTTAATGAATATTGCGAAGAGATAAGAGAAATATGAGATACCCACATTCTTACTAATATGGGAGTAAAACATCAAAAATTAGAGAAAGAATTATTAAAGTTTTTAAGTGTATCGAATATTACACTTTTTACAAATGGTCATTTAGCACTTGAATATATCATTGAAGCTATAAATTTATCTGGTGAAATAATAACAACACCATTTACATTTGCTTCAACAACACATGCAATTATAAGAAATGGAATAACTCCAGTTTTTTGTGATATAAATTCCTATGATTTTACAATTGATGTAAAAAAGATAGAAAATTTAATAACAGAAAAAACAACAGCTATTTTGCCAGTTCATGTATATGGAAATTTATGTGATGTAGAAAAAATCGCATCGATAGCTAAAAAATATAATCTAAAGGTTATATATGATGCTGCACATGCATTTGGAGTAGAAAAAAAAGAGTAGGAGTTGGAAATTTTGGAGACGCCTCTATGTTTAGTTTTCACACTACAAAAGTATTTAATACTATTGAAGGTGGAGCGGTAGTATATAAAGATGATACTCTAACAGAAAAAATGAAAGCATTTAAAAATTTTAGAATAATGAATAATGGTGAAATTAGGTATGCTGGTGGAAATGCTAAAATGAATGAATTTCAAGCAGCTATGGGCTTATGTAATTTAAAACATTTAGAAATTGAAATTCTAAAAAAAAAAAATAGTGGAAAGATATAAAGAGAGGTTGAAGAATATCGAAGGAATAAGATTTCGTGAAATTTCAGAAGAAATTAAATCAAATTATGCATATTTTCCCATACTATTAGATGGATATAAGTATACAAGAGATGAAATTTTTGAAAAATTATCTAAACAAAATATATTTACAAGAAAGTATTTTTATCCACTAATAAGCGATTTTGAGTGCTATAGAGATAATTATGATTTTAGAAAAACGCCAATAGCAAAGTTTGTGGCAGATAGAATATTGACACTTCCACTATATGCTTCTTTAGAGCTAGATATAGTTGATAGAATATGTGATATTATTTTATTATAAGGAGAAAAAATTGAAGTATTTACATATTATACCAAATGAAAAGTTTACTACAGCATGTATAGAATTCATAAATAAAAATTTTACTGATGAAGAACATCTTTTTTTAGTTATTGATGGAGTTTCAACAAAAGAAATAACATTAAAAAAATATAAAAATATAAAACGTGTAACATCTCTTTATAAAGTAAGAAATAGATATTTGGGCTGGATGTTTTCTATAATATCGTTGTCTTTTTTATTTCCAATTTTAATTTATTATTCTTTAAAATCAAAAAAAATATATTTTCATGGATTGTTTGATAAAAGATATATCTTATTTTTATATTTATTTTCATTTTTTTTAAAAAAATCTTACTGGCTCATATGGGGTGGGGACTTATATTGTTATAGAAAAAGAAAAGATAAATTTTTTAATAAGATATATTATAAAATAGAAACATTTGTTAAAGGGAATTTTAGGGGATACTTGTCAGTAACAAAAGGAGATTATGCCCTAGCCCAAAGATGGTTTTCAGCAAAAGGAGAGTCGTATGTAACACCAATATATCCTAGTAGTATTTATAAAGATATAAAACTAGATAATTTTTTTATTAGTAAAGATGAATTATATATTCAAATAGGTAATTCAGGAGATCCAGAAAATAATCATTATGATATATTAAACAAACTTTCAAAATTTAAAGATGATAGAATTAAAATTTATTGTATCTTATCCTATGGAGGTTCTGAAACTTATAAAAGAAATTTAATAAACTATGGAAAAGAAGTATTTGGAAATAAATTTATACCTATTTTAGATTTTATGAAATTTGATGAATATATGAAATTTATTTCAAATATAGATATTGCAATCTTTGCACATAAAAGACAACAAGGACTTGGAAACATCAGTTCCTTTTTAAGTATGGAAAAAACTGTTTACTTAAGAGAAGATGTGACTACATATGAAGATTTTATAAACTTAGGAATTAAAATAAAATCTTTTGAAAAAATTAATGAGCTAGAAAAATTAGAAATCTTTAATAAGGAAATATTAAGAGAAAATAAAGAAATTATGAAAAGAGAGTTTTCAGAAGAAAGATTAAAAGAACAATGGCAAGAAACATTTGAAGCATAAAAACTAAACTAATAATATAGGAGATAAAAATGGGATTTAAAGGTAAATATTTATTTAGTAATAAAGAAGATACAATTAATATGAAATTTAGTGATCTAAGGTATGAAGATAAGAATTTAGTGATTGAAAAAAAAGGAAAAGGAAAATTTTTTAATGATGAACTCTTTTTTATAAATGAAAATAAATTATTTATACTTGATGGTACTATTTTAAATAATAGTGAGCTTATAAGTGAGTCTAATGAAGAAACATGGGAAAAAACATATTTGAAACTCTATAAAGAAGATTCACAAAATTTTTTAAGTAAGTTAAGAGGAAATTTTGTAGGCATAATTTATGATATAAAAAATAAAAAATTAACTCTTTTTACAGATCAACTTAAAAACAAGAACATATATTATACAATAACTGACGATAATTTTATTTTCTCAACTAATCCTGAAGATATATTTTCTTTAGATAAAAATAAAAATAAGTTGGATGTAGAAGCTGCATATTTGTTATTAACATTTGGAGGAACATTAGAGAAAAGAACTTTATTTAAAAACATAAAAAAATTAAGTTATGGAACTTTAATGGAATTAGATCAATTTAAAAATATAAAAGAAGATAAGTACTATAGAATAGAGATAGAGGAAGATAGTACAATCAATGAAAATAAGGCTATTGAAAAAATAGAAGAATTATTTACTCAAGCTGTCCAAAGAGAATATAAAAAAGATTCAGAGTATGGATATATTCATTTAACAGAATTAAGTGCTGGTAGAGATAGTAGAATGAATACTTGGTTTGCAAAAAAGATGGGTTATGATAATATAGTTAATATTACTTTTTCACAAACTAATGAATTAGATGAAAAAATTCCTAAACAAATAACTAGTGATTTAAAAAATGAATGGATTTTTAAAAGTTTAGATAATGGAATAGGAATTTTTGATGAAAAAAATATAGAAGAGATTACTAAAATAACATGTGGGGAAGTGCATTATGGGACAGTAGCTCATTCGTATAATATAATAAAGTACTTAAATTTAGATATTTTTGGACTTTTACATAGTGGACAATTGGGAGATGTTGTTATAGGAAATTATGGAAATAATACAAGTATTATTTCAAATAACTTAAGTAATATGGATTATGTTTATTCAAAAAAATTATTAAAAAAAGTTGAAGAAAAAGCTATAATACAAGAACAATACAAAACTGAAGAAGAATTTACTTACGTAAATAGAGGAATTTATGTGACAAATGGAAGTTATTTGTTGTTTCCCGAAATGTTAGTTGTTTCTCCTTTTTTGGATATTGATTTTTTTAATTTCTGTTTAAAAATCCCATATAATTTAAGAAAAGATAAAGTACTATATGATAACTGGATACTAAAAAAGAATAAAGAAATGGCTAAATACACACATAATGGAAGAAAAATAGGGGAAAAAGAAATTAATATTTTAGGTAGAACTATCCCATTATCTCAAATATTTCCTAAAATTTTAAAAAAATTGAAAATATTAAAAAACGAAAAAGGAATGAATCCTTTTGACAGTTGGTATAGTGAAAATATATCTTATAGGGATAGTTTAAATAGTTATTTTAAAAATAATATATCAAGATTAGACCAATTTAAAGAATTAAAAAATGATTGTACTATATTATATGAAAATGGGAATGTAAGAGAAAAACTTCAAGTAATAGGCTTACTTGCAACATTAAAATTATATTCTACAAATTAAAGGAAGTATTTTTATTATGGGACAAATTATAAAAAAAATAAAGTTTGGATATAAAACAGGTTTTTTTCATATATTTTCATCAAATATTTTAAATAAAATAATGGTATTTGCAGGAGGAATTTTTTTAGTAAGATTCTTAAATAAACAAGATTTTGGTTTATATAGTTATTCACAAAATTTATTAGAGATATTTTTGTTAATTAATGGATTTGGAATAACTGAAGGACTTTTACAATACGGGAGTAAAACTAGAAAAAGAATAAAAAAAGAGGAGTATGTTAAGTATTCTTTAAAAATTGGATTATTGTCGAATATTTTTATATTTCTTCTACTTATTTTATTTTTAACATTTGGAAAATTAAAAATATATGAAGCAAAAAAAATTTTACTAATGATGTCATTATTGCCAATTTTTAATACTTTTTTTTCGATTATTCAAATAAAGTTAAGAATAGAGCTAAAAAATAGAGAAATGGCTAAAATTTCTAATGTAAATACATTTTTGAATATTTTAGGTATGTTAATAGGAGCATATTTTTATGGATTATATGGATTAATCATTGGAAAATATGTAGGAATTATTTTATCAATATTTTATTCTTTTAGATATATAAAATATACTTTTATTAGATGGAAAAAAATAGAGGCATTATCACAAGAAAAAAAGAAAGATATACAAAAATTTTCTTTTATAGCCTTAATAAATAATAGTATTTCACAAATTTTATATATAATAGATATTTTTTTAATAGGATATTTAATAGCAGATAAATTGATATTAGCAAGTTATAAAATAGCTACTTTAATACCAGTGGCTTTAAATTTTATACCAATATCTGTTATGATATATATATATCCATATTTTGCACAAAATTCTAATGATATAAAATGGGTAAGAGAAAACTATATAAATTTATTGAGGTATAGTTTTTTTATTAATCTTCTTATTTCACTTATTTTAGTTATTTTTTCAAAAAGTATTATAAGATTTGTTTTTAGTGAAAAGTATTTAGATGCACAGTTACCATTTGTTATTCTATCAGTGGGATACTTTTTTTCTGCAACCTTAAGAATACCATCTGGAAATATTATCAATGCAATAGGAAAAATAAAATTTAATTTTTACAATACACTTATATCTGGCATTATAAATATTGTTTTAGATATTTATTTTATAAAAAAAATAGGAAGTATAGGAGCAAGCTATGTGACATTATTAGTTTTTATAATTTCAGGAATTATTGGAAATATTTTCTTATTTAAGTATTTATATAGTAAAAATTCTTAAGAGAAATAAATGATTATTTACTAGTTATTATTTAGAAAATGTAACACAAAATTTGAAAAAAGTTAAGAAAATACTTAGAAATAAATTTAAAAAAATATATATAAAAATATTGATACATTATATAGTTTGAATAATATATAGAAAGTAGTTATAGATTAGATGTCTGTAAAAGGGATTTTTTTATTTAATTGGAGGTAAGATATGATACAATTTAATATTCCACCATATACTGGAAAAGAATTAGAATATATAAAAGAAGCTATGGAAAAAAATCATAAGATTTGTGGTGATGGACCTTTCACAAAAAAATGTAGTGAGTGGATGGAAAATAAATTTAATGTAGAAAAGGTACTATTAACAACATCATGTACTCATGCAACAGAAATGACAGCAATATTAACTGATATAAAAGAAGGAGATGAAGTTATTGCACCTTCATTTACATTTGTTTCTACTGTAAATCCATTTGTTTTAAGAGGAGCAAAGATAGTTTTTATCGATATAAATCCTAAAACAATGAATATAGATGAAAACTTGATAGAAGATGCTATTACTGAAAAAACTAAAGCGATACTTTCTGTTCATTATGCAGGTGTTGCTTGTAATATGGACAGAATAATGGAAATAGCTAAAAAATATAATCTTATTGTTATAGAAGATGCAGCTCAAGGAGTAATGTCTGAATACAAAGGAAAGCCCCTTGGAACTATTGGAGAATATGGTTGTTTTAGTTTTCATGAAACAAAAAATTATTCTATGGGTGAAGGAGGAGCTTTACTTATAAATAATAAAGAGAATATTGAAAAAGCTGAAATAATAAGAGAAAAAGGAACAAATAGAAGTCGTTTTTTTAGAGGGCAAGTAGATAAATATACTTGGGTTGATAAAGGTTCTTCATATTTACCAAGTGAGTTAAATGCTGCTTACTTATATGCACAACTTGAAAATGCGGATTTAATATATAATGATAGAATGAATACTTGGAATAAATATAAAGAATTATTACAAGAACTAGCAGATAAAAATTTAATAGAATTACAATATATACCAGAAGATTGTAAGCATAATGCCCATATGTTTTATATAAAATGTAAAGACTTAGATGAAAGAACAAATTTGATTAATTTCTTAAAAGAAAATAATATAAATGCAGTATTTCATTATATTCCACTTCATTCAGCAGAGGCAGGAATAAAATTTGGTAGATTTCATGGAGAAGATAAATATACTACAGCAGAAAGTGAAAGACTTCTTAGACTACCCCTTTATTATGGGCTAAAAGAAGAAGATGTTAAATATGTAGCATCAAAAATAAAAGAATTTTATGAAGTAAAATAATTTAATAAAAATTCTACAACTTTAATAACTACAAAAATATTAACTTAAAAATATAATATATTTTTTTAATAATGATAGTAAAAAAATCAAAGTTCCATAAAAAAAGTTTAGATATAAATAGGTACCATGTAAAAGTAGAATTATTAGTAAAAGCTATAAAAGGAGAAAACTATGAAAGGAATAATCTTGGCAGGTGGAAGTGGAACAAGACTTTATCCATTGGCAAAAAGTGTATCAAAATAAATTTACCGATATATGATAAACCAATATTATACTACCATCAGTATTGATGTTGGTAGGAATAAGAGAAATTTTAATTATTTCAACTCCAAGAGATACAAATATGTCTTTGTACAGTAAGGTAAAGCTCAATATTGTAATTTTGAATAGGAATGTATTTAATTTTGCGATATCTTACGCCATTTTTAACAATATTTTTAGAATTGCAATGAGGACAAGTGCAGTAATTAGACTTAAGAAATCCTTTAAAAACTTTAACTAGATAATTACCTTTTTGAGTAACTTGAAAGAAATATTATCATCTTGAATATTTAAGAAATTTTTGATAAGATTAGATAGAGACAATGAAATCACTTCCTTTTATGGTTATTTTGAGCGATTTAATTTTAACAGGAAAATTTTATTGTCTCAACTTTTTTTATTAAAAAAATGGCATTGATAGAAATATCTTCTATCAACACCATAGTTAAAAGTAGTATCTTGAATCTTTAGGAATTTTTACATCTTTTTTATAGATATATTTTTTATTTTTAATTTGTCTTATATAATATTTTGCTATCTCTGTTTCACTATCTTTTACTCTTATAAAATTTAGTTGAATATTATCTAAATTAATATTTATCTCTTTTTCATTGAAAGCGATTTCATAAATGTTATCTGAACTCTTATTCTCATCTAGTTCAAAAAATAAGTCAAATATTTCATCAGATTTTTTATATATTTTTAGGGAATTTATTACAACTCCTTCTTCTAAATTTAAATTTAAATCAAAGTTTTTAAATTGATTAGAATCTTCTGTATTTCCAGAGTAGAAAAAATATTCGGGACTTCTATTAGATTTTTCATAAAGTTCATAATTTTTAGTATTTAATAAAGTTGGATAGTTTTCTTTTAAAAATTGAGCCATTTCAAATGAAACGTCATCGGAACCAGCTAGAGAAAGATGACCATTATCTAGGAAACAAATTTTTTCATATTTTTTCCTTCTGCCATTAAAATCAATGGCATTAACCTTGTATTTATCTATTAAGTTTTTTAAAGAGACATCATTTAAAACTGATAAAGTATCATAGTCTCCTATAACTGGTGGAGAAACTAAAATAAGTTTAATTCCCTTTTTTTGACAAATTAAAAAAAGTTCTTCTAATAATTTCAGAGATTTATCAGGTATAACAGATGGAGTATAAAAAAATTTACTATATTCATTTTCATAAATATCATAGTTAAGAGAATTTCTTGTGAAATCCCAAGCATAACCAAGAAATCCTTTATTTTGCATTCGACCTCCCCAATCTCCGTATACTTCGCCCTTATATTTTTTTAACTCTTTAAACTCTTTCCATCTACTATGATAATAAATGGTATTCATAAAGTGATTTCCCCATTCAGACATAGGCAGAGCATTTTTAATGAGTATAAGTTTATTTAGAGATAAATTCATAGTATCGAGATGAGGTCTAAGAGCAACTACATCAGGTTCAATTCGTCTAATTGAAAAGACCTCTATCACAATTACTTTAGGAGTTTGCTTTTTTAGAATTTCTAAAATAGCTGAATATGTTGCTGGGAATGTTTGACTATTAGTTCCTAAGTTTAAAGAATTACACTTTAAATAGTGATCAAAAAGTCTAGAGTTAAAAGTACAGTATGAATGAGAACTTCCAATAAAAAGTAGATCAATACTATTTTTAGGAATTTTATAATAAGCATAATCAACAAAAGCATCAAATTTTTTAAATATTTTCTCTTCATAATATTGAAAAGATAAAACTAAAATAATTAAAAATATAATAGATTTAAAAAAATTTTTCATTAGATACCCCCTTAAAATCCCATATAAATAAAATTAGCTGGATTATAACCTTCTCCATAAATACCAAATATAATAATAATATGAATTAACAAAATATATAACCCCCATCTAAAAGGAAGATAAAACTTTAGAATTTTCTCTCTAACTTGAATTTTTTGACTAAATCTTTCAAAGAGATACAAGATAAATAATGAAATAATTAAAACTATAAAGTCTTTTTTATCAATACTTCCACTCTCTATTAATTTTCCTATACTAGAAAGAAATTTTTTATTAATTTTTTTAATCATAGTATAAGCAGTTTTCCAATCGGAAGCTCTAAAAAATATCCAAGCAATAGACACCAAAATAAAGGTTGTAAACTTTGAAATAAGAATCTCTAAATTATTATTATCTGAAATAAGTGATAAGATATTTTTATATTTTAAAATTTCTTTAATTTTATTTAAAGTATTAGCTATTAAATCAGCTAAAATTTGATAAAAAGCATGCAATAGTCCCCAAATAATAAATTTAAAACCAACTCCATGCCAAAGTCCACTAACAAAAAAAGTTATAGTAATGTTAATATATTTTCTAAAATTTCCTTTTCTATTTCCGCCTAGAGGAATATAGATATAATCTCTAAGCCAAGTACTTAGAGAAATATGCCATCTACTCCAAAAATCTTTAATAGAGGTTGCAGAATTTGGGAAATTAAAGTTTTGAATTAAATTAATATTCATACTTTGAGCAATTCCTCTACTTATATCAACTGCACCAGAAAAATCTGTATATAATTCTAAGGCATAACACATTCCTGATAAAAGCATAATAACACCAGTATACTCAGTATTTTTATCAAAAATCTCATTAGATATCATATTTAATCTATTAGAGATAACTAATTTTTTAAAAAGTCCCCAAAGAGCTAACTGTAAACCAAAACAAAATTGTTTGTAGTCAAATTTATGATAAGTTATTAATTGTTTTTCAAGCTGTTCATATCTTGAGATAGGTCCTTGTAAAAATACTGGAAAAAAAGTCATATATAATAAGAAATGTATAAAATTTTTCTCAACTTGATATTTATTTTTATAAATATCAACAATATAAGCAATTCCTTGTAAAGTGTAAAATGATATTCCTAAAGGTAAATAAAGTTTACTTGCCATTGAATTAAGAACAATAGATTGAATATGTAGCTTTTCTAAAAGATATACAAAGAATTTTAAATATATTAAAATCCCACTAGTACAAAAAATAGAAAATATTAAAATACTTTTTTTTCTATATTTTTCAAGTAATATCCCAGAGATATAGAAAATAGTTGAAATTCCTAAAATAAAATATAAGAATTCTATTTTATAAAAACTTATATAATAAAAATTAAAAATTAATAATATAAATTTTTGTAATTTTTTGGGTATAAGAAAATACATAGGAAATAAAAATACTAAAAAAATCAAAAATTCAAAAGTAGTAAAACTCATAATCCCTCCCATAAAATACTAAACTTAATTATAAATGTTACATTTTTTACAAAAAATGTCAAGTCTTTTTGTTGTAATAAATTTGATTTTCTAATATAATAGATATAGCATAAGATGATATAGAAAGGAGACTAACTATGAAAGGAATAATCTTAGCAGGTGGAAGTGGAACAAGACTTCATCCCTTAACAAAGAGTGTATCAAAACAAATTTTACCAATATATGATAAACCAATGGTATATTACCCATTATCTGTATTGATGTTGGCAGGAATAAGAGAAATTTTAATTATTTCAACTCCAAGAGATATAAATTGCTTTAAGGAACTTTTAAGTGATGGAAAAGAATTAGGAATGGATATTCAATATAAAATTCAAGAACAACCAAATGGTCTAGCAGAAGCTTTTATAATTGGTGAAGATTTTATAGCAAATGATAATGTAGCTCTTGTATTAGGAGATAATATTTTCTTTGGGCAAGGATTCTCTCCAATAGTAAAAAAAGCTGCTAAGTTAGAAAAAGGAGCAGAAATATTTGGATATTTTGTAAAAGATCCAAGAGAATATGGTGTTGTTGAATTTGATAAAGAAAACAATGTAGTTTCTTTAGAAGAAAAGCCAGAAAAACCTAAGTCAAAATATGCTGTTCCAGGTCTATATTTTTATGATAATACAGTTGTAACAAAAGCTAAATCTTTAAGACCAAGTAAAAGAGGAGAATTGGAAATAACAGATTTAAATAAACTATATCTTGAAGAAAAATCTCTAAAGGTTAATTTGTTGGGAAGAGGATTTGCTTGGCTTGATACAGGAAGCCATAAAAATTTATTACAAGCTTCTAATTTTATTGAAACAATACAAGAAAGACAAGGAAATTATGTAGCTTGTATCGAAGAAATTGCATATAGAAACGGCTGGATAGATAAAGAACAACTAGTAAAATTGGGAAATGAATTAATCAAAACAGATTATGGGAAATACTTGATTGAGATAAGTGAAGAAATTTAAAATATCTAAGTAAAGTGGGAACACTATGGGAGGGAAATGTGAAAAAACATCTGAGAATAGTAGTTATCATGCTCTTAATATTTTTGATAGTTCCTTATTTTGTTGACCTTTTTGTTATTGGAAATGAAAGTATAAAAATAAATGTTAAGAATTCTGAATTTTTCTCATTTTTGGGTTCTTATTTAGGGGCAGGCTTTGGAGCATTAATAACAATATTGGGCACACTATGGATAAATAAAATAGAAAGAAATTTAAAAGAATATAAAGAATTTTATGAAAAGGTAGAGAAAACTAGAAAAATAAATTTACTTTTTCTTAATACAGTATATTTAGAATATTCTAATTTAGAAGAAATCTTAAAAAACTTGTCTAATATACCAAATTTTAGATCAGGGTCTCGTAGAGCAGATACAGTATTTTTAAGAAAAATTATTCTTGAATTAGGAGAAGATTTTATTGACATAGCTAATAAAATTGTTTTTGATCTAGAACAGGACTATAATTATAAAGAAGTTTTAGAAAATGGAACAAGAAATGAAGGAGCTATATATATAAAATATCAATCCATTTCTAATTTAGTAAAAAAAATGGAAGAATTTGATAAAGATGAGAATATTGAAAAAACAGAATATAATTATTGGAATTATTATGGGGAAATTTTTAAAGAGCATGCGAGGAAAAGCAGAGAGACTGTAAATAAAGAACAATAAAAATAAGAGAGGACTTATATGAAAACATATCTAGTAACAGGGGCTGCAGGCTTTATAGGAGCAAATTTTTTAAAGTATATCTTAAAGAAACATAAAGATATAAATGTTATAGTTGTAGATGCACTAACTTATGCTGGAAATTTGGGAACAATAAAAGAAGAATTAAAAGATAGCAGAATTAAATTTGAAAAAGTAGATATTAGAGATAGAAAAGAAATAGAAAGAATATTCTCTGAAAATAAAGTAGATTATGTTGTTAACTTTGCAGCAGAATCACATGTAGATAGATCTATAGAAAATCCACAAATATTCTTAGAAACAAATATATTAGGAACTCAAAATCTATTAGATAATGCTAAAAAAGCTTGGACAGTATCAAAAAATGAAAATGGGTATCCAGTATATAGAGAAGGGATAAAATATTTACAAGTTTCTACTGATGAAGTATATGGGAGTTTATCAAAAGATTATGATGAAGCAATAGAACTTGTGATTGATGATGAAGCTGTTAAAAAAGTTGTTAAGAATAGAAAGAATCTAAAAACTTATGGAAATAAATTCTTTACAGAAAATAGTCCAGTAGATCCAAGAAGTCCTTATTCAGCTTCAAAAACAGGAGCAGACCACATTGTTATAGCTTATGGTGAAACATACAAGTTACCAATAAATATAACAAGATGTTCTAATAACTATGGACCTTACCATTTCCCTGAAAAATTAATACCTTTAATGATAAAAAATATTTTAGAAGGTAAAAAGCTTCCAGTATATGGAAAAGGAGATAATGTAAGAGATTGGCTATACGTTGAGGATCACTGTAAAGGAATAGACTTAGTTTTAAGAGAAGCAAAAGTTGGAGAAATATATAATATAGGTGGTTTCAACGAAGAAAAAAATATAAATATAGTTAAGTTAGTAATAGACATATTAAAAGAAGAAATTACTAATAATGATGAATATAAAAAAGTTTTAAAAACTGATTTATCAAATATTAACTATAATTTAATAACTTATGTACAAGATAGACTAGGTCATGATATGAGATATGCAATAGATCCATCTAAGATAGCAAAAGATTTAGGATGGTATCCAGAAACAGACTTCGAAACAGGAATAAGAAAGACTGTTAAATGGTATTTAGAAAATCAAGAATGGGTTAATGAAGTAGCTTCAGGAGATTATCAAAAATACTATGAAGAAATGTATGGAAATAGATAAATACAAGTTTATAATGGGATAACCATCAGTATAGTAACATATAATTCTAATAGAGGCTTTAGAGCAGGTCATAATGTCATAATAAATAAATTATTAAATAAGGAATTAGATTCAAGATATAATTTAGTAATGAATTCAGATGTAGATTTAAGAAAAAGTAGTGAAACTTATGGACAATGGTATGGAATTTTACTAACAGAACAAAATAAGACAATGTTTTATATTCCTAAAGGTTTTGCACATGGATTCTTAGCTTTAGAAGATGATACAGAATTTATGTACAAATGTACAGATCTATGCAGTCCGGAATACGATAGTGGATTATTGTGGAATGATGAAACAATAAATATAGATTGGAGATTAGAAGAATTTGGAATAAAAGAAGAAGGATTAACAATCTCTGATAAAGATCAAAAACAAGCAAAATTTGATAAAAGTAAAAAGTATTTTGAATAATAAAATTAAATTTATAAGTTAATATAGTTAAGAGAATTTTTAAGAAAAAAGTTAAGAATTCTCTTTTTCATCATATTTAAAATTTATTACTTTTAATAGAGATGTTTGAAATATGATATATAATTTTTTTATATTTAGAGAAACTCTCATATTTTATGAAGTTTTATTTTTAAATAAATAGAATTAAAATTTTTATGATATTATAAGTTATTAAAATTTCAAGGAGGGATATTCCATGAATAATAAGTGTGATAATAAAGTTAGAAAAAAGTAACTAAAGCAGTTATTCCTGCTGCAAGTCTAGGGACAAGGCTTATTCCTGCAACAAAGGCACTATCTAAAGAAATGCTAACAATAGTTGACAAACCTTCGTTGCAATATATAGTTGAAGAACTTGTTGCTTCTGGAATAACGGATATTGTTATAATAACAGGAAGAAATAAAAATTCAATAGAAGATCATTTTGATTTTTCTTATGAATTAGAAAATACTTTAAAAAATGAGCATAAGTCTGAATTACTAGATAAAGTTTCACATATCTCAACTATGGCAAATATCTATTATGTAAGACAGAATATGCCGCTTGGTTTAGGTCATGCAATATTAAAGGCAAAATCTTTTATAGGAGATGATCCTTTTGTTATTGCTTTAGGTGATGATATTATATATAATCCTGAAAAACCAGGCACTAAACAAATGATAGAGAAATATGAACTTTATGGAAAAAGTATAATAGGTTGCCAAGAAGTAGCAACTGAAGATGTATCTAAATATGGTATAGCCAAATTAGGAGATAAGTTTGATGAAACTACTTTTCAAATGCTAGACTTTTTAGAAAAGCCTTCTATAGAAGATGCTCCTTCAAGAATAGCTTGCTTAGGTAGATACCTTCTTTCAGGGAAAGTTTTTAAGTATTTAGAAGAAACAAAGCCAGGAAAGAATGGAGAAATTCAATTAACTGATGGAATACTTGCCATGATGAAGGATGGAGAAGATATTCTAGCATATAACTTTACTGGTCAAAGATATGATATAGGAAGTAAAGTAGGTCTTCTAAAAGCTAACATTGAATTTGGATTTAGAAATGAAGAAATAAAAAGTGATATAAAAGAATATCTAAAGAAATATAAGAATTTAATTTTGAATTTGTACACGGATTCTCACAATATAGATTTTATTACTCATTTTTAAAACATATTTATGGTAATCTTATTTATATCCTAAATAAGATAATTTATTTTCTTTTTATTTTTTTATGACAAATAGTTTCAATAATCTTAGAAAAAAATTTAGTGTATTTCTTTATCCAAATATAATATAAAATTAATTGAAAAAGTAAAAAATAGCAACAAAAGATAGAGAATTTAAGTTAACTATCGTTAAAGAAAAAAATGAAAGATATTAACTTTTAGGTATTGTAAGCCCAGATTTAAAAAGAAAATATTTCTATAACTTATAGAAAAAAAGCGTAAAAAAAGTTTGTAAATATTTAAAAGAGAAGTCTTCTATGATTAATATTCTATCATAGAAGACTATATTAAAAAATAATGGAAATATAAAAGATGATTATTTAGAAACTTTTTTTATTTATTAGAAAAGTATAAGTTTAAAGAAGCTAATGGAATATATTTTGCAATAAAAAATAATAAAATGTGAAAAGGGTGGAAATTTTATGAATGAGGAATTAAAAAGGAAACTAAAAAAGATATATGATTATAAAAATAAAGTAGATTTTGATCCTTTTGGAAAAGATTATATTCCATATAAACCATCAATAAGAAAAATTGATAGAGAATGTATAGAATATATAAAATTGAGAAAAGATAATATAGAATTTAAGGACTTGATTTTAGAGTTAAAGAAAGAGGAACTAAAAAATAGGATAGAGGAGCACAAATATAGAATAGAAAAAAATCTTGATAACTTAAACATAATGAAGAAAGAAAATTTAGAAAATGATAAATATATTAATCTGAAAAAGAGAACAAAAATTTGGAATGAAGAATTTCATAATAAACTAATAAGAGAATTAGAAGACTTATATAAGGAGATTAATCAAGAGAATATTTATAATTTTATTATAAAAGAATATAATGAACATATTATAGATTATAAATTAATAGAAAATATAACAAAAGTTTTTAATCAAGAAGATTATTTATGTGCGAGTATTTTAGAACTTTTATTAAAAGAAATTTATAAGGAAGAAGAACCATATTATGAAATTAATGAAAAAAATAACAGGTTAAAAGAAACATATGAATTTATTGATGAGGATGAACAGTATAAAAAGTATGGTTTATTAAAGTTAAATAGTAATAGAAATTTGGAGAAACCTATGTTAAACTCACCACCTTACTATATTCATGATAATAGAAAGGGATATATTGTATTAGACAGTAGAATCCCTGATGAAGTTCTTATTAAATTATATTACTTAAAACAAGATAATTTGATAACTGATTTGTCTTTAAGAGCAAATTATTATAAAAGAATTGTAGAAAATAGAAGAATTTTAATTAATGAAGAAAGAGCATTCGGAAAATACTTTTCTTTTGAAAATTTAAAAAATCTGATTCCTACAAAATTATATTCAACTGTAACAAATAATTCTTTATGGATAAATATAAAAAATGGAAGTATAACTTTTGAAGAACTTTTAGATGATTTTGAAGTAGTGAATAAAGAAGAATTTATTAGAACACAAGTCATTCATTGTGAGTATTTTGAAGATGAAGAAGAATTTTATATTTCACACATTGATCATGAATATATTTTTTATTCTTTAGATGAATATGAAGAAAGAATAAAGGATATAGAGCAAAAAGGAAATATAAAAAAGAAATTGAAAACTTTTAAGATAGATAATTCTAGAATTCCATTTATCATAGATAATGAAAATATATTATTGTTCTTTTTAAATCAATATTTTAAATCAAAAGATTTACTATTAGAATATTTTCAAAAATGTGAATAATAGAAGAAAAAATGGTATAATATAAAACAAGAATAAATAATATAAGGAAAACTTAAAAAGATGAAAACATATCTAGTAACAGGAGCTGCAGGCTTCATAGGAGCAAATTTTTTAAAATATATCTTAAAGAAATATGAAGATACCAATGTTATTGTTATAAATACATTAACTTATCCAGGTAATTTAGGAACAATAAATATTCTTAGAAACCAATATACTAAGAACTTAAGATCTATTAGATAATACTAAAAAGGCTTGGACAGTATCAAAAGATAAATGGATATCCTATATGTAGAGAAGGGAAAAATCTTCTAAATGGTATTTATAAAACTAAGAATGGGTTAATGAAGTAGCTTCAGGCAATCATCAAAAATGTATAGAAAAAGGTAAATAAAATGTTATAATAAAAACAGAAAAATTATAAAAAGGGGGATAAAAATATGAAGTTTAATCCTGAGGGACTACAAAAAAGAGAAAATCAAGAATTAAGTTATTATAAGATTGTATTTAATTATGACATATTAAATGATGAAAAGAATAGTTTTAGAAATAATACTTTTTCAAATGTATTAACAGAAAGAAAATATAAAAAAAGTAATTTTATTAATACTTTTTATGAAAAAACTCTAAAAAGTACTACTGAAAATGATTCAAAAAAGGAATTCAAACAAGAAACTGAAGAGTTGAAAAAGAAACTAAGAGAAGTAATAAAAGATTATAATCAAAAAAATGATACTAATATAGAGATAAATTATAGGTTTGATTTATCTTTAGATAACAAAGAAGACTCAATTTAATAATAATCGGTTGTATAATAAATGCTGTTGTTAGAAAAAACTTACATCAAGACCATTTATTATATAATCTTTTTTATTTATAATTCTCTTTTCTAAAAAAATATTGACTTCTTGTAAAAAAAATTTTTTATTTTATGAAAAAAGTTGTATAATAAAATATATAATTTTTGTAAAAAAAATATGTTATTATACGGTATATTTGAAAGGAGAGGATGAATTATGGGGAACTTTTATGCAATGGAAGTTGCAGAATACATTATTGGCTATGCTAATGAACAAAATTATCCAATAAGTAATTTAAAATTACAGAAAATTTTATATTTTATACAAGCACAATTCCTAGTAACTCTAGGATATCCTTGTTTTAAAGATTTTATTGAAGCTTGGGATTATGGACCAGTTGTAAGGAGCGTATATAATCAATATAAAAGATATGGAAGTGCAAATATTTATTTAGGAAATATGAGTTTAGAAACTAAAATGAAAGAGGTAGAAAAATTTAATATTCAGTTAGTTGTAGATAAATGTGCTAATTTTTCAGCAAATCAATTAGTAGAAATAACTCATAACCAAGATCCGTGGAGAAACGCATATAAAAGAGATGGCATTATATATAATGATGAAATCAGAGATTATTTTGGGTGATGGATATGGATAAAATTTCTAATTCTAATATACAAATTATAGAAATACAAAGAGGGAGTGATTTAAATCAAAAACCCATAAAAACAGAATGGGATAAAATGAGTGAAGCTATGAAGCAATTAGTTGATCTTTTTTTCTTAGAAAGGAGTATTTTTATATCACAAAATCCTCTTGGTATATTGAAAACATATATAAAAAAATATGATAGACTTTTATATACTGTTTTAAGTGATGCAATTTATGAAAGTTTTATAAAAAATGAAGAAAAAGAAGATTTTATTTTAGGAAATATAGATTATCTTTTAGATTTATGTAATAATGATATTGAAGAAAGTTCTACTTCAACTAGTAAAAGTGAATTGGAAAATAAAAAATATGTAAGAAAGGTAGCTTTAAAAATTAAAGATCATACTAATTTAGCAATAAGACAATATCGTACTTTAAAACAAACAGATGATGAATATAAGATAAAATTTAATGAGCAAATTGGGAGTTTTAAAGAAAAACTTACACAAGACATCACATCTCAGTTAATAACTTTAGTAGGAATTTTTACAGCAATAGCTTTTGTTGTATTTGGAGGGATTTCGTCTTTAGGTTCTATCTTTTCAGACATTAATAAAAAATCTATCATAAAATTAATAATTTCTTCAAGTATTTGGGGAATAGCAATGTTTAATTTGATTTTTGGATTTCTATTGGGAATTTCTAAAATGACTGGATTAAATATAAGTAGTAGTAATTCTAGAGATTTTATTAAAAAATATCTTTTGGTTTTTTGGATGAATGCAATAATGATAACGATTCTAGTAGTATCTTTATGGCTGTATTTTATGTTTAAGATAAGAATATTAGAAGAACTGTTTTCTACTATGGATAAAAGATTTTTATTTTTCTTAAGTGGACTAATTATAATAATAATGATAATCTACATTTTTAAATATTTAATATCTAAAACAAAATAAAAATAAAAGATTTAAATTAAGAGGACTTAAAATGTTATCTTTTGGATATTTGTCAAATAGTGTTGATAAAAAAGTTTAGACTATGACCTGATATAATTAAGAGAATTTTTGAGAATAAAAACTTAAGAATTCTCTTTTTCTATTAAAACTAAATTGCATTATTGTATTAAAAAATTAAGTACTAATTGGAATAATACATATTTTAATCAATATGCATTTTTAAAAATGAATCATCTTGAATATTTAAAATATTTTTGATAAGATTAGATAGAAGCAATGAAATAAAAAGAATTCTAAATAATTTAGATTTAAAAAAAATATAGATAAGAGAGATTATTATGATAGTTTTAAACTTAGAATTAGATAATCTATTTGGTTTTGAAGATTTTAAAATAAATTTCTCATATTCAGATAATGTTAAAAATTCAAGTATAAAAGATGAATTTTTAAAAGATAGACCTAATTTTAAATATAAAAAAGTTAATATTCTTCTAGGAGCAAATGCTACTGGGAAGACATCTGTTGGAAAAGTAATGATGGCAATTTTCAATTTTTTAAAGAGGAAAGAAATTTCAAAAATTACTCAATATATAAGAGATATAAAAAGTGAAACGAGCTTTTCTATAGATTTTATTTTAGATGAGAAAAATATTTTATATAGAGTAAATTTTAAATATAAAAAAGAGAAGGAAAAAGAAAAAATAAATTTGGATTTATATAAAGCAGATATTTTAGAAGAAGATTCCTATGAAATTACTTTAGATAAATTAAAAAAAGTAAATTTAGAGAATGAAAGTTATTTAGAAATCTTAGAAAAACTGGGAAAAGTCTCTGGATGGTTATTTACATATCCTGAGAAAGATTCTAATGTTTTAGAAAAAAATAAAAAAGTTATGGATAAAAAAATTTTAGAAAATATTTTAAAAACATTGGATCCATCAATAGAAAAAGTAAGAAAGTTAGATGAAGTGAAAAATGCCTATATTTTAACTTTAAAAGAAGAAGATTTAATAATCCAAGATAGAGAATTTATAAAAGAAAATAATATTCTCTCTAGTGGTACAAAAGCAGGTTTAGATATAGCATATATAACTAGTGCAATTAAAAAGAATACTCATGGCTTTTATTATTGTGACGAAAAATTTTCATATATTTATAGTGGCATAGAAAAAGCTATTTTAAGTTTAATGATAGATTTTTTAAAACCTAATACTCAACTATTTTTTACTACTCATAATATGGAAGTATTAAATATGGATCTTCCAATACATTGTTTTACATTTTTAAAAAAGAGAGAAAAAATAGAAGTGGTATATGCCTCTGAATATATTGATGAGGACAACATTTTTTTGATGGAAGCAATAAAAAATGATGTTTTTAATGTAGCACCCTATCTTGATTTAATATATGAATTAGAGGAGGCATAATTAAAATGATACTTCATTATTTTGTTGAAGGAGAGAATGACTCAGAAGTAATAAAAAAGAAAGTTTAGAAAAAAGAGTTGAAATATGAAAATATATTTAATAACAGGAGCTGCAGGCTTCATAGGAGCAAATTTTTTAAAATATATCTTAAAGAAATATGAAGATACCAATGTTATTGTTATAAATACATTAACTTATCCAGGTAATTTAGGAACAATAAATATTCTTAGAAACCAATATACTAAGAACTTAAGATCTATTAGATAATACTAAAAAGGCTTGGACAGTATCAAAAGATAAATGGATATCCTATATGTAGAGAAGGGAAAAATCTTCTAAATGGTATTTATAAAACTAAGAATGGGTTAATGAAGTAGCTTCAGGCAATCATCAAAAATGTATAGAAAAAGGTAAATAAAATGTTATAATAAAAACAGAAAAATTATAAAAAGGGGGATAAAAATATGAAGTTTAATCCTGAGGGACTACAAAAAAGAGAAAATCAAGAATTAAGTTATTATAAGATTGTATTTAATTATGACATATTAAATGATGAAAAGAATAGTTTTAGAAATAATACTTTTTCAAATGTATTAACAGAAAGAAAATATAAAAAAAGTAATTTTATTAATACTTTTTATGAAAAAACTCTAAAAAGTACTACTGAAAATGATTCAAAAAAGGAATTCAAACAAGAAACTGAAGAGTTGAAAAAGAAACTAAGAGAAGTAATAAAAGATTATAATCAAAAAAATGATACTAATATAGAGATAAATTATAGGTTTGATTTATCTTTAGATAACAAAGAAGACTCAATTTAATAATAATCGGTTGTATAATAAATGCTGTTGTTAGAAAAAACTTACATCAAGACCATTTATTATATAATCTTTTTTATTTATAATTCTCTTTTCTAAAAAAATATTGACTTCTTGTAAAAAAAATTTTTTATTTTATGAAAAAAGTTGTATAATAAAATATATAATTTTTGTAAAAAAAATATGTTATTATACGGTATATTTGAAAGGAGAGGATGAATTATGGGGAACTTTTATGCAATGGAAGTTGCAGAATACATTATTGGCTATGCTAATGAACAAAATTATCCAATAAGTAATTTAAAATTACAGAAAATTTTATATTTTATACAAGCACAATTCCTAGTAACTCTAGGATATCCTTGTTTTAAAGATTTTATTGAAGCTTGGGATTATGGACCAGTTGTAAGGAGCGTATATAATCAATATAAAAGATATGGAAGTGCAAATATTTATTTAGGAAATATGAGTTTAGAAACTAAAATGAAAGAGGTAGAAAAATTTAATATTCAGTTAGTTGTAGATAAATGTGCTAATTTTTCAGCAAATCAATTAGTAGAAATAACTCATAACCAAGATCCGTGGAGAAACGCATATAAAAGAGATGGCATTATATATAATGATGAAATCAGAGATTATTTTGGGTGATGGATATGGATAAAATTTCTAATTCTAATATACAAATTATAGAAATACAAAGAGGGAGTGATTTAAATCAAAAACCCATAAAAACAGAATGGGATAAAATGAGTGAAGCTATGAAGCAATTAGTTGATCTTTTTTTCTTAGAAAGGAGTATTTTTATATCACAAAATCCTCTTGGTATATTGAAAACATATATAAAAAAATATGATAGACTTTTATATACTGTTTTAAGTGATGCAATTTATGAAAGTTTTATAAAAAATGAAGAAAAAGAAGATTTTATTTTAGGAAATATAGATTATCTTTTAGATTTATGTAATAATGATATTGAAGAAAGTTCTACTTCAACTAGTAAAAGTGAATTGGAAAATAAAAAATATGTAAGAAAGGTAGCTTTAAAAATTAAAGATCATACTAATTTAGCAATAAGACAATATCGTACTTTAAAACAAACAGATGATGAATATAAGATAAAATTTAATGAGCAAATTGGGAGTTTTAAAGAAAAACTTACACAAGACATCACATCTCAGTTAATAACTTTAGTAGGAATTTTTACAGCAATAGCTTTTGTTGTATTTGGAGGGATTTCGTCTTTAGGTTCTATCTTTTCAGACATTAATAAAAAATCTATCATAAAATTAATAATTTCTTCAAGTATTTGGGGAATAGCAATGTTTAATTTGATTTTTGGATTTCTATTGGGAATTTCTAAAATGACTGGATTAAATATAAGTAGTAGTAATTCTAGAGATTTTATTAAAAAATATCTTTTGGTTTTTTGGATGAATGCAATAATGATAACGATTCTAGTAGTATCTTTATGGCTGTATTTTATGTTTAAGATAAGAATATTAGAAGAACTGTTTTCTACTATGGATAAAAGATTTTTATTTTTCTTAAGTGGACTAATTATAATAATAATGATAATCTACATTTTTAAATATTTAATATCTAAAACAAAATAAAAATAAAAGATTTAAATTAAGAGGACTTAAAATGTTATCTTTTGGATATTTGTCAAATAGTGTTGATAAAAAAGTTTAGACTATGACCTGATATAATTAAGAGAATTTTTGAGAATTAAAAACTTAAGAATTCTCTTTTTTATTGAAAAAAATAAAAAAGTTCTTGACAATTGAAGGTATATTCAATTATAATAAATACAGTTGAATAGATAATCAATTGTTGATATAAAAGAGGTGAAACTATGAAAGCAATAAAATCAGTAAAACCTGTAAACTCTTGCGATTGCGATAGTGTAAATAAAGAAATTGTTGAAAAAGTAAAAAAAGAATTCCCTAATGATGAAATTCTTGGAGATTTATCGGACTTCTTTAAAGTTATAGGAGATGGTACAAGAATAAGAATTTTATGGGCATTAGATGTGAGTGAGATGTGTGTTTGTGATATAGCCAATGTTTTAAATATGACAAAGTCAGCTGTATCTCATCAATTAAGAGCTTTGAGAGAAGCAGACTTAGTAAAGTTTAGAAAATCTGGAAAAGAAGTTCTTTACTCTTTAGCAGATAATCACGTAAAAGAAATTTTTGAACAAGGTTTAGTACATATACAAGAAGAAAAAGGAGAGGATTAATATGAAAAAAGTTTTTAAATTAGAAGGATTGAATTGTGCTCACTGTGCATCTAAGATTGAAGAAAAAGTTGCAAAATTAGAAGGAGTTAAATCTGTTATGGTAAACTTCATGACAACTAAAATGACTCTTGAAAGTGAAAATATGGAAGAAGTAGTTGAAAAAGTAAAGAAATTAGTGAATGAAGTTGAACCTGATGTAAATATGGTAAAAGCATAGTCAAATTTTGAATGGAATGGTTGGTGTATTATGAAAAAAAAGAAGGAAATAATTATTGCTATTTCTGCTATACTGTTTACTTTAACTCTATTTATAAGAATGCCTCAAGCACTACAACTTGTATTAATACTTGTAGCCTATGTTTTAGTGGGAAAAGATACAGTCTTACTTGCTGTTAAAAACATAGAAAGAGGAGATTTTTTAGATGAAAATTTTTTAATGACAGTGGCAACTTTAGGAGCTATTTTAATAGGAGAATATCCAGAAGCAGTTGCAGTTATGCTTTTGTATGAAATAGGGGAGTTATTTCAAGGTTATGCAATTAATAAATCAAGAAAATCTATTGCAGCCATGATGGATATAAAGCCTGAATATGCAAATGTTATTAGAGATAATAAAACTCAAAGAGTTGATCCTGATGAAGTAGAACTTGGAGAAATCATTGAAATAAGACCAGGTGAAAGAGTTCCACTAGATGCAACTATAATAAAAGGTGAAACAAGCCTTGATACTTCAGCATTAACAGGAGAATCAGTTCCTGTTGAAGTGAGAGAAGGAGCAAATATTTTAAGTGGTTGTATCAATATAAATGGTTTAATCACAGCAAAAGTAACAAAAGAATACTTTGATTCCACAGTTAACAAAGTTTTAGATTTGGTTGAAAATGCAGCAGCTAAGAAATCTAAATCAGAAAGATTAATCACAAGATTTGCAAAAGTATATACACCAATCGTTATAGGACTAGCTATATTATTAGCTTTACTTCCACCTATTATAAGTGGAGAATATAATTTTAGATTGTGGGTATTTAGAGCCCTATCATTTTTAGTTGTTTCTTGTCCTTGTGCCTTTGTAATTTCTGTACCACTTAGCTTTTTCAGTGGAATTGGTGCAGCTTCAAAAGCAGGAGTATTAATAAAGGGAGGAAACTATTTAGAAGCTTTAGCTAAGGTTGATACAGTTGTTTTTGATAAGACAGGAACTCTAACTAAAGGAGTTTTCAATGTTCAAAAAGTTGTAGTCCACAATAAAAATATAGATGAAAATGAATTTATGTTTTATGTTGCTAGTGCTGAATCAGGCTCAAACCACCCTATATCAAAGTCTATACAAAAATACTATAACAAAGAGATTGATAACTCATCTATAAATAGTATTAAAGAAATTTCTGGTAAGGGTATAGAAGCTATTATAAATAGTAAAAAAGTTCTTGTTGGAAATGAAAAATTAATAAATCTTCCAAAGGATATTTCTGTGACAGATGTAGGAACGATACTTTATGTTGAGATTGATAATGTATTTTCAGGTTATATAGTAATTTCTGATGAAATAAAAGAAGATGCTAAAAGAGCTATAAAAGAATTGAAAAATATAGGAATTAAAAAGAATATAATGCTTACAGGTGACTTAGAAAAGGTAGCTAAAAAAGTTGGAGAAGACTTAGAATTAGATGAAACTTATTCTAATCTTTTACCTCAAGATAAAGTAAGCAAATTCGAAGAAATAATAAAAAATAAAACATCAAAAGGTTCTGTAATTTTTGTTGGCGATGGTATAAATGATGCACCTGTTCTTGCTAGAGCAGATGTAGGAATTGCTATGGGTGCTATGGGCTCTGATGCTGCGATAGAGGCTGCTGATGTAGTTATTATGACAGATGAACCTAGTAAGATAGTAACAGCTATTAAAAGCTCTAAAAAGACTATGAAGATAGCAATGCAAAATATGGCTCTTGCTTTTGGAATAAAAGTTATTGCTCTTATTTTAAGTGCCTTAGGAATAGCTGATATGTGGATGGCAGTTTTTGCTGATACAGGAGTTACTATACTTGCTGTTTTAAATTCATTTAGAGCCTTAAAAGTTGAAAAATAATTCAAAAAAAACTTGATTTTTTTTAAAAATTAAGTTATTATAGTACAACTAAAAATTTAAGGAGTATTTTGAAATGATAAACACAGAAAAAATTTGGATGAATGGAAAATTAGTAGGACATGATGATGCTAATATACATATTTTATCTCATGTAGTTCACTATGGAAGCTCAGTATTTGAAGGAATAAGAATCTATAAGACAGAAAATGGACCAGCAATTTTTAGATTAAGAGAACATGTTAAAAGACTTTTTGACTCTGCAAAAATATATAGAATGGAAATTCCTTATACAATAGAAGAAATTGAACAAGCTATAATTGAAACTGTAAAAGCTAATAAATTAGAACAAGGATATATCCGTCCAATAGCTTATCGTGGTTATTTTGAATTAGGTGTTACTCCATCAAGATGTCCAGTAGAGGTTGCAATAGCTGCTTGGGCTTGGGGAGCATATCTAGGAGAAGAAGCACTTAACAAAGGAATAAGAGTACAAGTTTCTAGCTGGAGAAGACCTGCTCTTAATACTTTACCTTCTCTTGCAAAAGCTGGAGGAAACTATTTAAGTTCTCAACTTATTAGATTAGAAGCACTTAATAATGGATATGAAGAAGGAATAGCTCTTGACTATTTAGGAAATGTCAGTGAAGGAAGTGGAGAAAATCTATTTGTTGTTTTAAATGGTAAAATAATAACTCCAACTTTAGCTTCTTCTGCACTTGGAGGAATAACAAAAGATACAGTTATTCAATTAGCAAAAAAATTAGGTTATGAAGTTGTAGAACAAGCTATACCAAGAGAACTTTTATATATCTGTGATGAATTATTCTTAACAGGTACAGCTGCTGAAGTTACTCCTGTTTACTCTGTTGATGATATAGTAGTTGGAAATGGAGATAAAACTATAACTAAAGCACTACAAAAAGAATTCTTCGACCTTGCTCATGGAAGACATGAACTATCTGAAAAATTCTTAGCATATGTAAAATAAAAAATAAGGGCATTACGCCCTTATTTTATTTATAGTCTTGCTTCTAAAAATTCTTTACTTTTTCCAACAATTTCTTTAGGACCTTTATTTACAATTCTATCAACTATATCAGTGTCATCTACTTCTGTAAATGTAAGCCCTTCATTTTTTATAAAATATATTTTTCTACTTACATCATAGATATTAGAAACTTCACACTCATATCTTCCATCTTTTTCTTCTGTTTCTTCGAAATCTATATTTTCAACATAGTCATATATTTGTTTTATTGTTTCAAAATATCCTTCAATAGTTACAGCTTTTACTTGAAAGCTGGATAAATCATTTTTTGAAGTTAAATATCCCAATTCTATAAATAACATATAGTTATAGCCTTTTTCTTGAGCTTCTGAAAATTTCTTTAACATTTCATCACTTTCCTATAAATTAATAGCTTTTTTCAATTCTTCAATCTTATTTAGTCTTTCCCAAGGAGTATCTATATCAGTTCTTCCTATATGTCCAAAAGCAGCTAAATCTTGATATTTGAATTTACCCTCTCTTAATTCAAGAGCTTTTTCTATTCCTCTTGGAGATAAGTCAAATACTTTTGATATTGCTTTAGAAATTTTATCTTCATCAACTTTTGCAGTTCCAAAAGTATCAACTTTTATAGAAACAGGTTTATCAACTCCTATTGCATAAGATAATTGAATTTCACATTTATCAGCAAAGTCAGCTGCAACAACGTTTTTAGCAACCCATCTAGCAGCATAAGCAGCTGATCTGTCAACTTTTGAAGGGTCTTTACCAGAGAAAGCTCCTCCACCATGTCTAAAGTATCCACCGTAAGTATCAACTATAATTTTTCTTCCAGTAAGTCCTGTATCTCCATGAGGTCCTCCGACAACAAATCTTCCTGTTGGATTGATATAGTATTTGATATTATCGGTATTTAATTTATATTTCTCTAAAACAGGGTTTACAACTTTTTCTATAACAGTTTTTTCTATCTCAGCATGAGAAACTTCTTCATTATGTTGAACTGAAACAACGATAGAATCAACATGGTCAATGTTTCCATTTTCATCATAAGCTAAAGTAACTTGTGATTTTTGGTCAGGTCTTGCCCATGTAATTTCTCCAGCTTTCATCATTTTAGTAAGTCTTACTAAGATTTCTCTTGATAGAACAAGTGCTAAAGGCATAAGTTCTTCAGTTTCTTTAACAGCTCCACCAAACATTATTCCTTGGTCTCCAGCTCCACCTACATCAACTCCCATAGCAATATCAGGTGATTGAGAGTGTATACAACTTAAAGTTCCACAGTCAGAGTCAAATCCCATACCTGGTCTATAACCAATTTCATTAATTTTCTTTCTAACAATTTCTTGAACATCGATATATGTTGTAGTAGTTATTTCTCCTCCAACTACAACTAAACCTGTAGTACAAAATACTTCACAGGCAACTCTTGAGTTAGGGTCATCTGCTAAACAAGCATCTAAAATAGCGTCTGATATTTGATCTGAAACTTTGTCTGGGTGTCCAGGTGATACAAATTCAGATGAAAAATATGTAAATTTTTTCATTCATTCCTCCTTAAAAATTAAAACAAATAATAATACAATAAAAAAACTCTATCCAATCCAGATAGAGAAATGTTATTTTAATAATCATTCTCCATCTATCAGGAATTAGCACCACACACAGTGTGCAGGTTGCTGAGATCTCAACGGGCCTGTCCCTCAATCTCTCTTGATGGCTTTTACTTAATGAATTGTAACATTTTTTATTAAATTTGTCAATAAATTATAATATTTTTTTATTTCCTTTTTTCAAAAAGAAAATTGAAATAGCAATTAAAATAAAACTTATTACATGAGGTGCTCTAAAATTAAAGAACATTAAGTCTTCAACTCTAAAGAAACTTATTATTATTCTATTTATTGAATAGATTATGATATACCACCACCACATATAACCAGGAGCCTTATTTTTTTTCTTTCTCAAAATAAACCAAATTATGAAAAAACCTATAAGGTTTAGAACCATTTCATAAAGCATAGCAGGGTGTAATGGTAATTTAGGAAATTCACTTCCTGCTGGTGAGCTTTCTGGGAATACAACTCCCCAAGGAACAAGCTCCTTATATTTTGATTTTTCTATTAAATCTAAATTTTGATAATATGAATACCATTCATAGAATTTAGGTTTTAAATTAAATATTACAGAAAATGGTGTGAAAGTTGGAACTCCATGAACTTCTCCATTCATAAAATTACCTATTCTACCAATTGCTTGCCCTAATATAAATGGTCCCGCTGCAAAATCTCCCAATGTCAGTGGATTAACCTTTTTAATCTTTGCATAGATAAAAGTTCCAATTATTCCACCGATTATTCCTCCATGTATGGCCATTCCACCATGCCAAACAGCAGGAATTTCAAGAGGATTTCTTAAATAATAAGGAAGATTGAAAAGTACATAGTAAAGTCTTCCTCCTATTAAACCTGAAATAATAGCAACAAAAGCATAATTCTCAACTAATTCAACATCAAAATTTCTTTCTTTTGCTATTTTCTTACCAAGAGTTATACCAACGTAAAATGCTATTGCATACATAAGTCCATAGTAATGAAGTTCTATAGGACCTAATTTTAAAAATACTGGATTCATTTAAAAACTCCTTAATCTATTAGATACTTAACCACATTTGAACTATAGAGAAAGTTATTATTCCTTCTATAAAAAACAAAGTGAATTCTTTATGATTTTTTAATAAATAATTTATAGCTTTTGAGAAAGCAACCAGTCCTATTCCAACCCCTACTGCTAAAGTAATTAAAGGTAATAATATTGAAAAAGATTTCTCTTTTAAAGAACTTGCTAAAGAAGAAATTAAATATACAACATTATAATATTCTCCTAGCATCATAAGCAATAGTGAACCAGAAATTCCTGGTATTATCATAGCACCTGCAGCAATGATTCCACAGATGAACAATTTTAGTCGGTAAGCCCTTGTAAAACAAACTCCTTTAGCTATTTGTATAGTCACTGCTCCTGTAGTTTTATCTCCATATTTTAAACCTAAAAGAATAAAAATTATCATAAGAGCTGCTCCACAGCAAAAAGCTAAGATATTTTTTTTCTTTTTATAATCTAGCCCTTTTACTATGTAAGGAATAGATGGCAATATAAGTAAAGTAAATACAGAGACTGTTATCTTAGGGTAATTCGTTATAGAATATTTAATAATATTGGCAAAGAGGAAAATTCCTGTCGCTGCTCCTACTAATACTATAAGTAAATACCAAAAATAAGAAAGCTTAGTCTTTCTATCAACCAAAAAGAAATTTCCTATCTTTTCAGTAATAGGATCATAGACATTTAACATAACTGCTAAAGTTCCTCCTGATACTCCAGGGATTATATTAGCAATACCAATAATTATTGATTTTAAAAAAAGTAATATCATTATCTAGTTTTCTTCTCCTTTAAAAATTCTTTTTACTCTCAGAGGTGATATAGCTATTAAAAGTTCAAGCATACTAAAACCTGTCTTTGTTTTAATTTCATTAGGTCTATGATATAAATGTACTTCATCTCCAACATTGACTCTATCATCAACTTCGATAAAAGTATTATCCATAGTAACTTGTGAAATAACATATTCTTTCTTCTTTATAAGACAAGTAGTTTTATTGTTAGCTTTTGAAAAACCATCACCATAACCTATTTTTATTTTTGCAATTTTTTTAGTTCCTGGGTCTATTGAAGATAGCTCTTGATAGGCAACATAGTCTAGCTCATTTACATATCTTACAGAATCAACATAACCAATAAGCCCTGTAAAAACTGGTTTCATATCTAAATCATAGAATCCTGCTTCTTGAAGACCATAAGTTAACATTCCTGTTCTTATATGTGTAACTATATCCACATCATAATTATAAATTCCTGCTGCATTTTGAAGATGTATCATCTCAAAATTATTTCTACCTAGCATATTAACTAAGTCTGTGAATTTTTTGATAATTTCTAAACCATCAGTATATGATGCTGAAAATAGATGTGAAAAAATACTTAAAAACTTCAAACTATTGTATTTAATTAAATTTTTAAGTTCATCAACTTCTTCATATTTTATTCCATTTCTACCAAAACCAAAATCAATTTTCAATGATAATCTATCTATTGATATATTATTAGCTAAAGCATTTTTTAAGTCTTTAATGCTATTAAGAGTTGGGCAAATTTGTGGATATTTTTCAAGAAGAGAGTAATCATCTATTAATGATTCAAAAATTAATATTTTAAAATCATCTATGGAAAGAGTCTTAAAATATTCACATATACTTACAGCCTCTGAATATCTAGCTACTGCCCAAACTTTTACATCATAATCATAAAGTGCCTTTGCAATCAAAAGTATATCATGACCATAGGCGTTAGCCTTTAAAACAGGTAATAATTCCTTTTGCTTGTATTCTCTTAAATATTCAATATTGTGATATAATGCCTTTTTATCTAGTGAAACAAAAAAAGAAGTATTCATAACAAAAGCCTCCCATAACTAATATTCTGTATTTTATAATTATAACATAAAAAATTGACTTAGTCTTAAAATTTTACTTATTTGAGAAATAAAAGTTGATTTTTTTAATAAGAATAAGATATAATTTAAAACATCAAATAAAATGGAGGTAAAAAAATGCCAAAAGTATATGGATCTATGCTTTGTCCTGATTGTGTTGAAGCAAAAGAATATTTTGAAAAAATTAATTACAAATATGAGTTTGTAAATATTACTGAAAGTATGAAAAATTTAAAGGAATTTTTAGCTTTAAGAGATAATAGAAAGGAATTTGATGATGTAAAGAAATTTGGATATGTTGGAATTCCTGCTATATTAACTGATGATAATAAAATTATCCTTGGTGATGAAGTTCTTCAAGTAAAATAAAAGTAAAAAATAAAAAATGGGTTGTTACAAACTAATAAAAAGTAAAAAATAGTTCGTTACTGAGTAGATTTTAGAAAATTTTCTTTGAGAGGTTTAAATAATTTCTAGTTATGTATAGCGATTACTTGCCAGCCTATAATGGTT
>ERZ773018.123-NODE-123-length-52334-cov-7.684175_pt1 | contig 52334 bp, 49 predicted proteins | sample MGYA00580840_ERZ773018 | MGnify/ENA primary metagenome ERZ773018 (study PRJEB29015, sample SAMEA2738125) | human oral metagenome | biome: human oral; feature: human-associated habitat; material: saliva | place: China | collected 2256 ... | reverse complement strand
AGTTAGCCATACTGACATTTTTTTCTTTGATGTTTTTCATCAGTAGACGTAGTTGTCCATTGAGGTAAGAGGCTATGCCTCCATACTCTTGCCATAGCATTTCTTCTTCTGGAATGCCGATACTTGTTACCAAAGAAACCCAAAAGCGAATTTCTTTTGAAAGAATTCTTGTTTGCATAATGTTGTTTTTATTTTAATATTTATTTATGATGTGTATATACTTATTTTTATAAAAATGTCAAGTTAAAATATCTTGACTTTTCTTTTTTTTTTTGTAAAACTCTTGACAGTAAATAAATATTGTATAATCTAAAATAAAGGATTCCTTATGGAAAAGAAGAGTTATTTAGAGGTACTGGCTGCTCTTGAGCAGTTTGTTGCCTATGCGATGAAGTTTTCGTTTAAAAAAGAAACTCCTTCTGGTGAAACCAAAAACCACAAAATCTCTGGTATCCGTATTGCCTATCAGGAGAGTGATATCTCACAGCAGATGTTCTCTGAAGGTGAGGATTATGGGCTCAAGCGTATCCCTAAGGCTCCAGAAGTGCTGGTGACACTCTTTTATAATCACTACTTTGTAGAAAAGGGAGTGAAAAAGAGCAAGCATGTTGTTACAAGCAAAGCTTTTAGTTCTCCGGTATTTTCTGGTACTCAAGGGCTGTTGCGTCATCTCAAGGCTGGTTTGCCTTATTTGGTAGATAGTCTTTTTGATGATTTTTATGCATCAAAGCTGGAGGATAATATCTACGCTATTGAGGCAGTTTCTGATGTTGAGAAACTTACTGATGCAGCTTTTGAGGTGGAGTATCTTACCAAATTTTCTCAAAAATTGTTGAAAAAAGTTTGTAATCTGACTCAGGAGCTCTATCAGATTCCATGTGTTAGTGATGCAACTTTTACGCTTAGTTCTCAACGTCAACTCTGGATTGTCGTTGATCATCGTGGTCAACGTATTATCAACAAGCGAGATCTGTTTGTGATGAGTATGTCTTTGGTCTTGGTCAATCGCAAGAAAGAGCATATCCATTTCTCAGATTCGGTGATGACTAAGACGTGTGATGAGATGGATCGGAGTTTGCCTAAGATCCGAGATCAAATTCAGAATTTTCTTTTTTCAAAAGAAAGAAATCAGCTGGAAAGCGGAATTTATCCCTTGATCTTTGCACCATCTGCGGTAGGAACCCTATTTCATGAGGCGTTAGCTGGGCATATGCTCTCTGGTCGCTATATTGCCGAGGGGATTTCAACTGTCTTCAAGAGTAAGATCGGCAAGCAAATTGCTACTGATGGTTTTATGAAGGCATTGAAGGATCTAGAGATCTGGGATTGTCCGAGGGATGAGGAGATGCTTGCTTCTTATCGTTATGATATGGAGGGAAGTTCTAGTCAAGATGTTCTTTTGATAGATAGAGGTAAGGTTCTTCATTATTTGCATAGCAAAAACTCTTCAGCTCGTCTTAACTGTCACAATAATGGACATGCTCTTGGAGGTAACTTTATTCAAAAGTATCGGATCAATAATCAAGATGTTGAGACAGTTGCACTGCCCGAGCCTCGTGTCTCCAACTTGAAGATTATTGGACTTGATACTATAAGCTTGGAAGCTATCAAGCAACGGTATTTTGATCACTTTGGATATTATCTTTGGGTTGAATCCAAATCAGGTCAGGTTCTAGTAGAATCAGGGACTTTTGAACTGGAGATCGAATCAGTTGTCAAGGTTTATTCTGATGGCACTAAAGAATACTTCCACGGAGGGAAGTTTTCTGCGAATCTGACGGATTTCCTTGATGCGATTGAGGTTGTTAGTGATTATTACGGTCGATGTCAGGGCTTTTGTGGTGCAGAGAGTGGTTGGGTTCCTACTGAGGAATCGGCTCCTGCTATGGCAATCTATGGAGTCAATTGGATCCCTGATGATCTTCCAGAGCCAGATATCTTGGTAAACCTCAAGCGAGACAAGCACCTCTCAGAGGAACAAGTAGAACAATGCTTTGAATACGAAGTCAAGTCTAAAACAAAAAAAATAAAAAAGACTGAATAACGAGTGTGGTCGGCTCAAGAGAGTGGAGAGGTATTCTTCTCCACTTTTTTTCAAAGGGGATGAAATAGTGAAGAATTTAAAAAAATGGTCAAAGCGACCATTTTTTATTATTTGAGGCGGATATCGGTTATTTTTTGTTGATAGCCGATGTTGTTTAGGTGAGTGTTGATATGAGAGAGGAGCTGGGTCTTCTGTTTGAAAATTTGGATTTTTAAGTTTTGGTCTGTGGTCTTGAGAAAGAGAGTTGAGAATTTAACATATCAGGTTAAAATCTGATGTTCTTCGATGATATTGTCAGGTTTTTCGGCTATTTTTAGAAATGATTTTGTTGCGTTGAGTACTACAGCTCCAATCATACGAAAGCCTTGAAATTTTTGTGAGAGATTTTTGCGTGCAAGTTCAGAGAATCAAAGCATAATCGGCTTATGGTAGGATAAATGAGCTGAGGGGAGCAAAGTTTGAGAAGTTATAATGCTTCTTGGTTGGCAGGTCTCGAAGTCTTGCTCTTACCTTGTCGTTTGGATGAAGAGTATTGCTAAAATCTGCATATTGGCATGGACATTTATTGCAGTTTGGTGAGACGAGTGTACAATTTTCTCCTAGGCATTGAGAAGGCGGCTCTGGACAACCATCGCTGTCTTGTATTCCGTTGTAGTCTTCAGGAATATTTGGACATTCGTCGATAGGATCTGGAATTTTATCTCCATCTGCATCACAAGTTTTGATGTCTTGAGGACAGGAGAGGCAGGTTTCTCCTGGGTCAGGTTTTCCATTTCAGCAGAGGTTGGTGAGAGTACATTTGAGAGAACAACTTCCTTTCCCATTTTGTGTGCCATCATCGCATTCTTCTCCTAGAGCGCTTTCTATGACTCCATTTCAGCAAAGAGAGAAGCATCTTTGTACATCTTGAGGACAGGTTTTACAGTTTTCCCCTTGATCAATTTTCCCATTTCAACAGAGATTTTTGTCAGCAGGAATAATACAGAGTTCTTTGAGGTCTGCTTGGCAAGAGAGACAAGTCTCCCCTGGATCAATTTTCCCATTTCAACAGAGGGGAGAAGGTGAATTGGTAAGAGTACAAGAGACCGAACATCTTTTATTTTTTCAGTTTTGTTTTCAATCATCACAAGCTTCTCCTGGATCGATTTTCCCATTTCAGCAAGTATGTGTAGAACAAATAGGAACATCTTTAGGACAGTTTGTACAGTTTTCAGCTGACTCTCTTTTTCAGTTTCCACAAAAAGCAGTACATTCTCCGACGTCTTGAGGACAAGAGAGGCAAGTTTCACCTGGATCAATTTTCCCATTTCAACAAGACAGGTCACAGCTTATGACATCTTGAGGACAATTTTTACAGGTTTCTCCAGGCTCTGCCTTTCAGTTACCACAAATTGAGGTACATTCTCCTACATCCTCTGGACAAGAGAGGCAAGTTTCTCCATCATCGATTTTCCCATCTCAGCATTTAGGAGCTTGGTTTTCGCATGCATCTCAGATTCCGTTATTGTTGAGGTCTGCTTGGTCTTTGTTGTAAACAAAAGGGCAGTTGTCTAGCGAACATACTCAAAAGTGTTGTTGATAGATATTGTGATTTACATTTTCTCCTGGAATGAGGCTACAGTCAGGTTTTTCATACTGTATAAGACCTAGTAGATTTGGAATACCATCTCCATCAATATCGATATCATATTTGTCAGGGACTCCTTGTTTGTCAAGATCACACTTAAGCCCTGCATACATAGTTTTTTCATTAAGAGAGATGTTGTTGAGACTAGAATGAGACGAGCTCATGATGTTTTCAGAAGTGAGAGTGATGGATCAGACTTGATATTTAGATTTTATATTAAGTGTGCCTTCTTTAGCTAGTTGATAATAAATTGTTTCTCCTGTGAGGATATTGTCTTTGCTGATACTTTCAAGAGGAGAAAACTGTAAAGTAGTTTTTGAGATATGAGAAGAAGAAAGGGGCTGAAGTCTGAGTTTTAGTGTTTTTTCATTGAGTGAGAGGAAGTAGAGATTTATGGCAAGAGGTTCAGGTTTTTGGGCGTCAGTTAGTCCTATGCTTGCAGTTGAGATAAGGCTTTCTCCATTTGTTAGTTTGGTTTTGTGAATGAGAGAATATTGTCCTGCTGCTGAATAACGGTGGTTTGCAGTCAGGTTTTTGTTTTCTTGTTTTGTAAGGTCTCAAAAATCCCGCTCAGTAGTTTCAATATTACTGAGGGAAAGAGAAGAAAGCCTTATTAGTGGGCTAAATTTTTGATTGAGACTATAGTTTTGAGCTGGGATTTGGAGGTGGGAATTTATAAATTTCCCATTTAATTCTCTGATGTCTGTTGAAGCAAAAGCAGCAAGTCTTCCGTTTTGATAAGCTTTGAGAATGATATTATTTCTTGCTCAAGAGGTCAGCGTTGTAGAAAAAGTTGAAAGCTGACTTGTTGTTTGTTTGTGTTTTGTTGCAGAGTTGCTCCATTCATAGCGATCAAATGATCAGATTGCATCTGCTGAAATCGTTGCCTTATCTCAGTTGATAAGCACCTGTTTAAGAGAAAGAAAAGCTGTCTGTTGTATTTGTGGAATATATACTTGAGAGGAAACCAAATGAGTCATTCAGTTTTTTTCTGTTATTTTTGCCCTTATGGTAAAGGTTCCTGATTGTTCAAAAGTGTGGGTTGATTTTGTTCATTGTTCATGCGTTCCATCTCCAAAATCTCGTTCGATTTTTGCTGGTTGGGGCTTGCTCTGGATATGCATTTTAGCGGTATGGGGAGCTGTCTTTGAAATGCTATCGATAATAAGAAAGTGGTATTGGTCTTGATGTTCTTGACCGAGTGGAGTTTTATCTTCAAGTTTTTGTCCATAGAGAAGTGCAAAATTGATATTTCAAGTATCATCTACAAATCAAATGGGGTTGCTTTCTCCGTCTCCATCAATGTCTGAATCGCAGACATCTCCTATATTATCGTTATCAAGATCTGCTTGACTTGGATTGTAGCTGTAAGGGCAGTTATCTTGCGTATTTTTGATACCATCACAGTCATAGTCTGAGTTGAATTCACATTGGGTATGAAGATGGTATACCTGATAGAGCATTTGTAGAGCTTGACTAGGAGAAATAGGACTTGAAATCTGATCTGTGTCATCATCCGTAATTACTCCTTCTTTGATAAGAAGATTCATCTGAGCTATCGGCCAAACTCCTGTTCTGATATTTGAAAAATTTCTAAACCCACATTGAGCAGTGTTGAACATGCAATATTTGAGGTATAGATGGAGCTCTTGAGCTGTTTTTGCAGGTGCAGCAGAGGAGGTAGAAGTTTTTATTAGTTTGATTTCTTCGCTATCAAAGGTTCTATATTCATATCTAGAGGGATCAATCTTTTGGAGCCAGGTTTTTATCTCTTTTCGTGGAATGGTATATTTGGGAGAAAGTCTTGTAGCAAGCAGGTTTACCAGTGTCTGATAAAATTCTCCTTTGCTGACGCTTTTTTGTCCACAAAAATTTCCACTACAAACGGGTGAGGTTTGAAGAGGATATCCTCTCATATAGTTTTGTTCGCCAACATAGGCTACGCAGTAATAGTAATTTGTATTATTGTGTTTTGCATTTCCAAAGGAAATATCGCGGAAGTCTTTTCCAGGTAAGGTAGAAAAATTTTGCCAAAAGGGTTGATTAAAGCGGTTGAGGGTTGATTGAGTCGGTAATATACAGTCATGACACTCCACGGCATTGAGCAAACGCGTGAGCTGATAACGAGAGAGTTTGTCCTGTGTTTTGAGACTTGTAGTATTGATACCAAGCGAATCAAGCTTGAGACTAAAATCCTCAAAAGTGGCTCAGCTGGATTGGGCAAAAGTGTAAGAAAATAGTGAAAAAAGGGTTAAAAAGCTTAAAATTCAGATTTTTTTCATTATTTTGATTTCTTAGAAAGTTTAAAACCGATTTTGTCAGAAAGGGGAGTTTAGCTTGCTAATTGTTTAGTGAAAAAGCTTTTTCGTTCTTCTCGAGGAGTTTTTTTAGGATCAGGAGTTTGAGATCCAGTTAGTTCAAGTGTAGGATATTCGATTTGGAAAGTAATTAAGGCTTCTCCATCTGATAGGATATTATTTTCGTGTGCGATAAATTTTTGGGCGTAGTCGACATTGAGGAATTTAAGCTGAAAATGGTTAAAATATGAGATTTCATCGAGGACCTTTTGTGCCTGTTCCTGAACTGAGGCAGTATTTATCAGAATATTTTGGTAGTTGATATAGGTTTGTATTGCAATGAGCATAAAAAAAATACTGGAAGCTAGGAGGCTTCGTTTGATGAGAAATCCTTTTTGGGTAATGAGATTTTTCAGAAATGCAGTCATAAAATAAGAAAATAGCTTGATAAAAAAGTTCAAGTCAATATAAAAAACTATATTGCTTTTTTGCAGGGAAAAAACAAGAGAAAAAGTCAGATTTTTGTTTCTTGTTTGGATTTTTTTTGAGAAATTTATTTTTTATCTGATAGATATGGCGATACATAGATTGCCGGATTATGTGATCAATAGACTGAAGGCTTGAGAAGTTGTACAAAGGCCTGCGAGTATGCTTAAGGAACTGGTAGAAAACTCTCTGGATGCTGGAGCAACTGCAATCAAAATTACGATTAACGATGGGGGAAAGAGTTTGTTGTCCGTTGAGGATAATGGAAGTGGAATTGAGCTTTCTGATATGGACCTATTGCTCGAAAGGTATGCTACGAGTAAGATCTCGTCTGAGAAGGATTTGATGAGTTTGGAGAGTTATGGTTTTAGATGAGAGGCTTTGGCATCTATTGCTGAGGTGAGTAAAATTACTATTCTTACCAAAACAGCCTATGCGGAAATTGGGACAAAGCTTCAGAGGAGGTGACAGGAAACGGTTGTTAGGCATTTGCCAGTACCTTTTGCGCATGGGACTATGGTGAGTGTAGAGGATCTTTTTTATAATGTTCCCGCGAGACTTAAGTTTCTTAAATCGGCTCAGACTGAATTTTACTATTGCTATGCATATTTTTTGGATGTAGCGATTGTGCATTTTGATAAGGATTTTGTTTTGATGAAGAACAATAATCTTGTTTTTGATCTTAAGGCGAACGAAAGTGTAGAAGGCAGAATTTTGGATCTTTTTAGAAAGGATTGGAGAGAAAAGCTTTTAAGTCTGAATTTTGAGCAGGAGCATATTAAGATTAGTGGGGTAGTGTCTGATGCTTCATTGCGTTTTGGATCCGCTGAAAATATCAAAATCTATGTAAATAACCGTCCTGTAGAAGATAAAATTATCAAAAAAGCAATTATGGATAGCTATGCTAGGCAGATTACGCCATGAGAATATCCTTTGGTAGTACTCTTTGTTCAAGTTCCTGCTGATGAGGTAGATGTTAATGTGCACCCTAGTAAGTTGCAAGTTAAGTTTATGGATTCGCAATATGTGTTTAAGTCGGTGGTTGCTGCGATATCCCAGGTTTTGTGAGAAAATAAAATTGCTAGCGTAGGAAATGAATTTTTTGCTACTCAGATGAAGTTACAATCCTCAGAAAATGGGCAAGAGGCATATAGATATCTCCAAAGTAATTCTGAATCCCAGAATACGAATTTAAAGTCAGATTTTTCATCTTTTTTGAATGCTGGAAGTAGTATGGGAGGTTCACTACTTTCAATGCAAAGGGGGAAGATGTCTGGAGAGGTAAAGGATTTTGCAAATATTGTAGATGATCTGAGTGCAAATTTGGAAAACCTAGATCCTCAAAATACAAGATCTGAGACTCTTTTTGCTCCAAGGCGATCTGGTGAAATTACTCAAAGAGGTACTTTGGATCAACAAATGCAAGGAGAAAGCTATTTTCATGAAGATATTGGAGAGTATCAAATTCTTGGTCAAATGCGAAATATGTATATTGCATTGATGGCAGATGGAGCATTGTATTTGATAGATCAGCATGCATTGGCTGAGAGGATTGCTTTTGAAAAGATGAAACTCAATCAAGATCTGACTTCTGAAACTCTTTTACAGCCTCTTAAATTTGAGGTTACCAGAATTCCAAACTTAGAAGAAAAATTGGAACAACTTTGAAATTTGGGGTTTGATATCGGTCAAATTAGTGAATCTGCAATAGTAGTTTACGCAATGCCAAGGGTTTTTGTACAATATCCCGTAGAACTTGCAAAGCTACTTAATTATGTATGGTATTTGGAAGAGGTGAGTTTTGATCATATTATGGATGGAGTTTTTGCTACTAAGGCATGTAAGACATCGATCAAAGCAGGGCATAAGCTTTCTTATCTTCAGATGAAACAGTTGCTTGAGGATGGGTTTAGGCATATTCCTGGAATGTTTGTTTGTCAGCATGGAAGGCCATTTTTTGTCAAGATGGATAAGAAAAATATTGATGGTCTTTTTGATAGATAATTTATTTTTAAAAAATAAAAAAAGAAAGAAATCAGACTTCTTTCTTTTTTAGTTTATTATTTGAAGAGTTTTGATGGGAAGTACATATCAATAAGTCCAAATGATTTGTCAATAAGGAAGTCTTTGTTTGGATCTTGTCCCTCTGTTAGTTTTCCACAAGGGGTTCCATTGAGGTCTATTCCTTCTTTAAGATTACATTTCCAAGTGAAAATTTCTGAAAGTCAGATTTTTTTGCTTGTATCAATTCCGATCTCTCTTAATTTCACTTTTGTTTGATCGTTCGGTTCTTGAAGGGTATTGAATGAAGCAATTTTTCCGTGAACGATGAGTTTGTTTGTTATTTCTGTTCCCTGATTTTGAATAAGTCCGTTAATGATGAAGTTTCCCTTGAGGAAGTTTGCCTTAATAATACCATCTCTATCTGGATATCCATTTCCTAGAAATCTTTCACTTGCATCCAAATTTGGTAGTTTTAGATCTCCGTGGATGAGAAGTATTGTAATAGGCTGACTTGTGGTTTCCATATATTTAGTTAGAGTGAGATCTCCCTCTTTTATTACAATAGTTTTCCCTGCATAGCTTCTGGGATTAATTTCCCTACCATTTTTTGCACAGATTACGTCTCCATTTGGAGTTAGATTTCCCCATCTATTTCTACAAAGAGACTCAGCTCTTTTGTTTGCTATGTTGATGATATTTGAAATGTTTTCTGTGGTAGATACTAAGAGTGATGTTTTTTGTGTGTTGTTTTCGATTCCTTTTTGGTCAGAGGTTTGTACTTGAGATGAGAGTCCTACGATTCCTCTGATTCCAAGATTCATCATGGTTTCCAGCGCATTTCCATTTCCAAAGATGAGATCATCATCTCTGTTTCCTAATTCATTATCTGTTGCGGTTGGAATTGTTCTATCTGGATCGCTTGGATTCTTTTTTGGAGCATCTTTCATGCTGTAGAAATCATTTACACACTTTCTTTCGTCTAGTTTTCTTATAAAACTTTCGTGGAATGCTTTTACTTGTGCTAGGTTTTCAGACTTTACATACGCTCCGACTAAAGCAATTCCTCCTGCTTTATCGTAGATGTATCCGAAAGGATATTGATTGTCAATTCTCTGAAAGTTACATCTTAATTCTGCTGTTGGGAGTTCGTTTTGTTGTAAATTATTTAATAATCCTGCGTATATAGAATATTCGCGTCCCTTATAGGTATGAGTAATTCTTCCATAGATACCGTAGAGAGAATTTGTTCTTCCATCTTCGTTTTCTGGTACGAGTTTTCCAGCCTGTTCTTTTTGACAGTTTGTATAGAATCCTCAATTTATTGTTAGTTGAGATGGATTGTAGCTAGATTGTATTCTAGCGAGATCCCCTTGTGAATCAGTATCAAGAGGCCAAAGTCTTTCTCCTCTTTGTGAATTGTAGTAAAATCCTCTAATTTGTGCAGAGCAGCGTAGTCTTTCACCGTTTGCAGTTACCTCTTGAGGAGTGGCGAGATTCTTTGCTTCTGTCCAGAAAAAACCACCTCCAAAATCATTTCCTCAGACATTGAAGTGTACTGTAGAGAATTTATTGGTTAGTGTTTGATCTTTGATTCAGTCTACAGTTATTTTGTTTTGACTTGCATTTACTCATAAAAGTAGGCTTCCTCCTAGGAATAAGGCACCACTGATCCCAGCAAGAATTTTTGTAATTTTTCTTTGGTTTTGTTTCAACATACTTATTGTAATAAGATGTAAAAGTTACATGCTTGATTATACTTACTTTTTTTTATTTTGCAAAAAATCGAAGAGAAAAATCAGATTTTTTACTTTTGGATTAAAATTGTTTTGTAGGTATTTTGGTTTTTGTTTTTACTTGTATTTATTTGGGAAGTTAGTAAACTAATTGAAATTTATGCCTTAAGGAAATTCATATGCAAGTAGAAAATCAACCGGTATTAAAGGTCTTTCTTGTAGATCTCGTAGATAAGCAGACTAACAAGGAAGTCCTTGAAGATAGAATGAGAGAGCTTGAAAATTTGGTAAACACTTATGGTGGAGTGGTTGTTTTGCAGAAATATCAAAAAAAAGATCATCCAGATCTTAGGACTTATGTAGGGAAAGGTAAACTAGAGGAAATTATTGCTGATATGCTTCGCTTGGAGGCAAATCTGCTTGTAATCGGAAATGCGCTAAAACCTGCTCAGATTTATGCGATCAATGAAAAGTTGCGTTTGGTCAGTGAGGAACAAAATCTCAAAGAAAAGATGGTTGCTCGAGATAGGATTGATTTGATTTTGAAGATTTTTGAGAAACATGCAGAGTGAGGTGAGGCTAGACTTCAGATTGAGCTTGCTGCGATTAAGCATATGGGACCTAGAATTTATGGAATGGGGATGGAGCTCAGTAGGCAAGGAGGTTCTTCTGGAAGTGGAAGTTGAGCGACAAGAGGAATCTGAGAAACCAATACTGAAAGAATGAAGAGACATTTGAAGGAGAAGGTTTTGAAAATAGAGAAGAAGCTTGTTGAATATGAACAAATGAGAAAACTCCATCGTGATGCTCGTAAAAAGAAAGGAATGCCAACGATTGGGATCGTTTGATATACTAATGCTGGGAAGTCCTCATTGCTCAATGCTTTGACTAATAAGGGTGTTTTGGCTGAGAATAAGCTTTTTGCGACGCTTGGTACAAATGTGGGAAAATGTTATTTAATCACAAATCCAGAAACCTGACTTGGTAAGGAGGTTTTGCTCAATGATACGATTGGGTTTATCAGAGATTTGCCTCCAAAATTGGTAAAGTCTTTCTCTTCAACTCTAGAAGATAGTATTGAGTCAGATTTTTTGCTCCATGTTATTGATACGAGTGATCCTTTTGTTGATGAGAGAATAGAGGTTGTTCATAAGGTTTTGAGCGATATCTGAGCGTATCAGGATAAGATTTTGGTATTTAATAAGATAGATAAGACTGATGAAGAGAGAATTGCACAATTAAGAGAAAAGTATTCAGATTTTAATTGTGTGTTTATCTCGGTTAAGGAGTCGCAGGGCTTTGAAGAATTGAGGGATAAATTGATTGAAAAAGTGAAATAAATTTTTTAAGATACATTAGAAAAAACCTGACTTTTGATCAGGTTTTTTATTTTCTTATTAGGTTTTAGGATCGCTTCTTTTCTGGTTATTATTTTCATATAAAACATCGTTTTTTTCTCAGGTTTCATCATATTCTTCATCTTCTCAGTTATAGTTCTCATCCTCTCATTCATCTTCTCTCTCAATAGGTAGAGGATCATTGCTTTTTTCAACGATGCTATCAAGATCAATCCAGTATTTTTTCGGGTCATCTTGGTCAAAATATACCATAACTTCTCCTTTGTTGAATGTCTGGAAGGTACCTTCTTCACTCAAGAATGTTTCTCCCTTATATTTGACTTTGAGACAATATTCTCTCGCACTATCAATTACGGTTCCTGTTTCTTTGAGACATTCAATTTCAAGGAGAATAGGAATTCAGGATTTTTTTAGTCTTCTTTTTTTAATGCTGATTTTAATCCCATAGACTAGTTCAAAGATACCAATCATAATCAATAATATTCCAAATCCAAGTGATATTTTTAATCCATCTGAATTTTCATCCACTCCATAGTGGAGATATGCTAGGATTCCTCAGCCGAAGAGCGCTCCTCCAATAAAAAGTATTACAGCAGCTTTTCGATACATGTGTGTCGTAAATAGGACTAAAAACTCTGAATTTTATTTTCTTCGTTTCTAATTATGCTCTCTGTATCGATCCAGTATTCGCTCGGATCTGTTGGGTTCATATAGACTGTGATTTTTCAGCTGTTTATTGGGGAAAAGATTCCCTCATCACTTGTTAGTATTTCTCCTTTGTGTTCTACATCAATGAGATATTCCTTCCTTTCATTAATAATAACTCAACTTTCGTGAATCCCTGTTATATTCAGAGTTAATTGAATTCAAATTTCTTTTAATCTTTTCTTTTTAGCACTGATTTTAATGGCTTTTTTTAGTAAGATAATTCCAAAAATGCTTGTAGCTATTCCAATTACAGGTAAGAGAAACAATAAGAATGTAGATAGCTCCATCACTGTCATTTTCTCTGGATTTTGAGGATCACATTTGATGTTTACGATTTCATCAATACTATAAGAGGTGTTTGACTTAATATTAGACCGTTGTTCATGTAATTCTTCACTACCGCATTGATATTGGAATTTAGGTGTATACATGGTATCTCCTTTTGAGTCAATGCTTTCCTCGATTTCTATAACTTTTGCTGTTGAGTTAAGTCCATTTAGCATGAGCTCCGTTGGTGTCCAGCAAATATAGATCCCAACTCCCGCAAATATTAAACCTACTAAAAGAGGAATAAAAGCTTTTGTATACATCGTTTTTTACTTATAGAAATAAAAATCTGATGTTAAGTATAATCAAAAATTTGTGATTATCAAAAAGAAACTCAGATTTTTTTATTCTCTTTATCTATTTTCCTCAGTTCTTGATAAAAAACTCGTTCTAAAGTAAAAAAACTTTTATTTTCTCTTGAAAATTGAATCAAAAGTAGTATACATACGACTGTACCTAGTACATCTTTACATTTTATGTTGTTATTGCAATGACAAAAACAGCTCTTATCGCTAGCTTGGCTGAAGAACTTGGAGTATCTAAGAAATTGGCAGCTGAACTTGTAAATGCATTCATCGAAACAGTTATCGATGGTGTTAAAAAAGAAGGTGAAGTTAGAATTCAAGGATTTGGAACTTTCAAGGCTTCAAAGAGAAAAGCTAGAGAAGGTGTTAATCCTCAGGATCCTTCTAAGAAAATTAAGATTCCTGCTATGAAGGTTGTTACTTTCAAGGCTGGTTCTGAATTCAAGGCTGCTGTGAAGTAATTTCTCTCTGTAGAAATAAGAAGAGCTCTGACTTAGTTCAGAGTTTTTTCTTTATTTGAAAAATATAGGAGAAGTTTTGAACTATAGTAAAAGAGTGAAGGAATTCCTTCACCCTTAACTTGAAAGTAATATTTTCCCAAACTTTACTTTCTTTACCAAAACAAGAGAAAATTAGAAGTTTTTCGCAAGGTTTATTCTATAAAAATACATTCTGATGTCAAGCTAATATAAACTTTTTTAAATTTTATTTTATGATAGGGATAGAATCTTTAGCTTATGACTATACTTTTTGAATGTTGTCTTATTGTTGGATGTTGTTTTTTAAATCTTTAATTTATTGATTTATTTTTCTTGATACATCAAAAATAAATATAATGTCAAGAGGAAAATTGAGAAATTATATCAGATTTTTTACTTTTTTTAAATTTCCGTTTATACTTGGGCTAAGTTTTTAGTTTATTGTTATAGATATGAAACTGTTTAGAAATAGTTTGGTATATGGATTGATGGTGAGTTTGCTTATTCAAGGAAGCGTATTTGCTACAGGATCTATGGCACCAAATATATGAGACATCAAACTCTCTGAGGCAATGAATCAAGATTGAGCATTTAAGGGGGCTGTTGATAATTTGACTGATTTGAGAGCTAGTTTGGAGGGCTTTAGGTCCCAGCTTTCTGAGATGGATACTGCTGAAAAGGCAAAACACAAATGAAAGCTTGATGAGAATTATAAAGAAGCAAGGATTGAGATCGTTAAGATTATTCAAAATATTGATGATTCTTCAATGAGAATTGCAAGGTTGCTTAAGAAGCTTTATGATTATAAAGTACAACTCCAAAGCTCTATCTCTGAACTAGGGGAGACTAAGGCTAATCTTGAACTTGGAAAGCAATATCTGAGTCAGCTTTTGCTTTTGACCTATAAAATGCAGAGAGAAATTTATAATGAGAGTGGTACTCAGATTGATGATCTGAAAGTTTTTATGAAATCGGCAGATATTTCTCAAGTATTGGTTGGTAATGATATGCTTAACTCGCTTTTGGTACAGATCAATGATTTGATGAAGGCGGCTACCGTTCAGGAAAAAGAAAAAACAGCGCTTATTGAGAAACTTACTTCTCTCAAGAATACTTCACAAAAACTATTGACTCAGTATCAAGAAGAAATCGAGACATTAAACCAAAAGAAAGCATATTTGATTACTTTTATGGATCTTTATCATAAAAAGAAGCTTCAAGACCTAACTCAAAAGACTGTAGCAACAGAATTAAAGCAGACACAAGATGCTATTTCTGCTTTGGTTAAGGATATTGTTTCCAAGAATTATCGTACTGAAAATAATATCCCAGAGCAAATTGCTCAACTCAATAAGCAAAAAGATAGTTCAGAAAAAGAAACCTCTGAAGCTGCATGGCCTGCATATCCTGTGAGTCAGATTTCGACTGTTTTTAAGGATGCGGATTTTGAAAAGGAAAATGGTTTCAAAAATTTGAGTGTGGAAATGAGTGTTGATCAGGGGACTCCTGTTTATGCAATGAGAGATTGAGTTGTATATAGCGTTCATCAGGGGACAGATCAGGTTTCTTGGGTAGTGATTATGCATACAGATGGTTATGTCTCAGCATATTCTTATTTGAGTAATATCGCAGTAGAGGCTGGAGAACTTGTAAAAAGAGGACAGTTTATAGGAAGAAGTGGAGGAGAACCAGGAACTGCTGGTGCTGGGTTTAGATCTGAGGGAGCAAATCTGACTTTTTATCTTTTTAAGGACGGAACAGCAATAGATCCGCTTACTGTGCTTGATCTTAGTGTTGTAATGGACAAAGATAAGGTCTTGCCTGAGGAATATAAACTCAAGTATTTTAATGATCAATATGAGAGGCCAATTGATATTACCAAGGTTTCTGTTCTCAAGGGAGGAACAGCAGAAGAGAGAACTCAGAGGTTTCTTAATTCGTATGCAGTAGGTTCTTATAGAAATGTAGATTTTTGGGATCAGGTTGTAGCTGGAACTAATATCGATAGAGACATGGTTATTTGTATCGGATTTGCAGAATCGTCTCTCGGAAAATTCCTTTCAACAAGTAATAATATTGGAAATGTTGGAAATAACGATAGAGGAGATCGTATTGCCTATAATAATCCATTTAATGGTGCAAGATTGATCGCGTTGACGCTTAATAATCAATATTTGGGGGATTATCATACTATTAAGCAACTTTCCAGATATGGAAACGAAGATGGAAAAATCTATGCATCTAGTCCTATCAATTGGCAGTCTAATGTGCAAAAGTGTCTCTCAAAGATTAAAGGATTTTATGTTCCTGAGGATTATCCGTTTAGAACTGGGGTAAATCCAAATAGGAAGTCTGATCCAGAGGCTCGTTCACAGGCTTCTTCTGTTGTTAAAATGCAGGCAGAGAAGTCAAAAATTATGGAAAATTCAAAACAAACTAAAATTGGAGGAGTAAAAGTAGAATAAAAAATCAGATTTTTTAGTTTGTTTTTGTAAAAGATGATGGAGAGAGAAAAGTTGCATGAGGACTTAGCAACCTCAGAAGAAGTGAGAGAGATGCGCAATGAAAAAGAAAAGGTTCGTCAAAAGTGAATTATCCAGCAGCAAAAAGAAAATTTGACAGCGATTGATGCTTTTCAGGCAGCATTGGATGTGGTTGGATTGGAACCAACACGATGATCAGTTGCAGACTGAACAAATGCGCTGATTTATCTTTTTAGGTCAGCAAAGGCAAAGTATCAGGGAAATGGGGAAAAAGCAAAAGCTCATTTGATGGATGCTGGGATTTCTGCGGTTTCGTTGATTCCGTTTGCTGATGTGATCAAACTTTTAAGGCTTCGTAAGTATCCAAAACTGGCTAAAACTGCTATCAAAGCTGTTCGTTTTGGGAAAAATTCCGCTAAAGAACAAAAAATAAAAAGATCTAAAAAACTGAATTCATAGTTAGTTTTATTGGAAAGTCTCGGAGTAAAGTGCTCTGGGATTTTTTTGAATTACAAGAAGCTTTAGCAATAAATATTTTGAAATTTTGCAATATCAAAATTACTTCAAATTCATATCAATCAAAGCTTAATTTTGAAGCAAAATGGGGTAGGTTTCTCTTGAGTTTTCTTTTGGTTTGATTATAGTCTATTATATAAAACATATATAATATGAATGAGCTTAACTTTTGTTTTTTGTTCTATCTGAAAACCGGGAATCGAGGATGTGTATTGGTATATGTATGCTAAGATAGCTCATCAAAGGAAAGACTTTGTATGAATCAAGAAAGTACTTGATTATTCAGATTGAAAATCCTACTAATGAAACTATATCTAATGTGATTTGGCATGCTAACTTTACAGATTAGTTTCTTCTCTGTTCTTGGGAGAGAGGTGTTTTCATTCCTCTCTTATTTTTATCTTTTGATTATAAACATCATGAAAAAGCAGATTTTGATTTTTGTGGTTTGAGTCGTGCTAGGAGGATGACTGGTTCTTGCTTGAAAAAAGATGATCTCTAAACAGCAAATCGTTCCTGAGAAAATTCATTACTTTACGGGAACTCGGGAAGTCGATTGGAAGTCTGGATTAGAAAAGTATCCTTGGAAAGATAAGGTGGGGAGAGGTTTTTACACAAATAGTGGAACGCAAAAGTCCTTGTTTGCCAAGGAAATGATGTATTTTCAGTATTATCAGGATAAAAAGGCGTTGGAAAAATCTTTTCCTTTTTATGTATATACTGGGACACTCAATATTTTGCTTAAAAATCTTGATACAGAAAAAAGTCAGCTCATTACCTTATCTCCAAAGGAGAATGCAGAAAGAGATATGCTAAGTTTTGCACAGCTCTGATCGGGGCAGAGTGTTTCAGATATTTTGACAGCGCAGGTGTGGACTGATGATGAGATGGTAGTTTTTGACTATGATATGAGTGTTGAATAAGAGAAAAGTCCGATTTTTATACCCTTTTTGTATCTAGACTTTGTTGATTAGATGGTGGCTTTCTAGAAATTTCTAGAGAGCTTTTTTTGTAGGTTGAAAAAAAGTTTTTTGGAACTGAAGAAGTTAGAAAATACAAAATTTTCAAAAAATCTTGCACTTGCAAGTCAAATCCGTACTCTAAAAAGAAAATAGGCTCAAAAGTCTGATTTTTTCTTTATTTTGTAGTTTTATAACGATGAAATATCATCTTCAATTGCTCAAAAAATACCTTTCTGTGCAGGCATCTCCTGAAGATATTGCTCAAAATTTGATTCTTAAGACCTGTGAAATTGAGGAAATTATCAAAAGAGAACTCAAAGAAACCATTGTGATTGGACAAATCACTCAAGTGGAGAGGCATCCCAATGCTGATAAGCTCAATGTGTGTCAGGTAAATTGTGGAGATAAGGGAGCTTATCAGATTGTCTGTGGGGGTGAAAATGTAGCTGAGTGAATTTTTGTTCCAGTTGCTTTGCCTGGAACCTTTTTTGAGGCAAGCGGAATTACTATCGCAAAAAGAGCTATGAGAGGAGTGGATTCTGAAGGAATGATTTGTTCCAAAGGAGAACTCGGTATCAATGAAGATGAAGAGCATCATTGGATTTGGAATTTGGGAGTAGACTTAGATGTTAGTATCGATGATCTTTGAATTCCTATGAAGGAGAAATTTCCATGGCTTGAAAGTACTGTTTTGGAGGTTGATAATAAAAGTCTAACTAATAGACCTGATTTGACTGGACACTTTGGTGCGGCGGTTGAGCTTAATGCGATCTATTCCGATGCTCAGAAAAAATACAATAAAATTCCAGAATATCTTCAGCATTTTGAGACAACTCCTATTCTTGAGGTCCTTGAACATACTGAACAAAAGTTTTCAAGAGCAATAAAGGTAGCTTCAGAAGCTGTTAATACTTATATTGCTGTGGGAATAAAGAATGTCGAAGTAAAAAAGTCTGACTTTTTTTCTCGTTTACAGCTTAGAGATATTGGAGGAAAGCCTGTTAATAATTGGGTAGATTTTGCAAATCTTTTTATGAATATCTCAAGTCAGCCAATTCATATGTTTGATGCGGATAAGGTTATAGGAGATATTCAAGTGAGGAATGCGAGAGAGTGAGAAACTTTTGTAGATCTTTTTGAGGTTGAACATACCTTGAGAGATACGGATCTTGTAATTGCAGATAATGAGAAGGTTTTGGCATTGGCAGGAGTGATTTGAGGTTTGGAATCTGCAGTTTCTGATACTACCAAAAATATTATTGTAGAAATAGCAAACTATGATCCAGTAGTAGTGAGAAAAACTGGTACAAGACTTGGTTTGAGAACCGATGCTGAACTGAGATTTGAGAAAAATATCAATCCAGAATGGAGTCTGTATTCTCTTCTTTTGTTTCTAGATGAATTGAAGTATTATTCTATTACTTTGGGAAATTATGAGGTTTCTGGAGTTTGATATTTTGTTAAATCAGGATTAAAAATCTGATCAATGAAGTTTGTTCCGGCTCCAAAAGAGTATATTCAGAAGCTTGTTTTTGGTACTGATATGCCTGATTTTGACCAAAAAATGGATCAGATTTTGACTGATTTATGATTTAAAATTAAAGGAGATGATGTTGTTGCTCCAATTTGGAGAGGGCCAGATGATTTAAATATCAAGGAAGATATTGCTGAGGAGGTTGCTAGAATCTGGGGCTATGATCAAATCGAGGAACAACCTTTGCTTGCTCAGTTAAAAAATCAAGCTATGAGTGAGGAGGTAACTATCTTGAGAACTGTTGAGGAGTTTATGGTTGAACAAATGAGGTTTGATCAGGTTGAGACTTATCCTTGGGCTCTGGAATCAGTGATGAAGCAGTTTGGGACTGATATGGAGAATTTGTATGCTTTGCAAAATCCTCTTAATCCAGAACAGCCATATTTGAGAGATAAGATGCTTTATAATTTCTTAGGTATTGCTCAGAAAAATAGTAAGTTCTTTGATGGATTTAAGATTTTTGATATTGGAAAGGTATGGAATAGAACTGCTCCTTTGAGGTCTCATCATTTGGATACAAGATATGCAGAAGATCACATTGGTGAAGATATGATGCTTGGTCTTTGTATTTATCAAAAGAATTTTGAAATTTGGCATAATGATGTTATTTTGGAGATGAAAGGAATTTTGAGCGCCCTTATTAAGCATCTTGGTGTAAGGGGAAAGATCTTGTTTCAGCAGTCAGATTTTGATACTTTTCATCCTAAAAAGCAAGCAAAAATTCTTTTTAGACAAGGTGCAGAAGCTCTTGAAATCTGATATTTGGCTAGTGTACATCCTTTGGTGCTAAAGAATAATAAAATGCCGGAAACGAGTCAACTTTGTTTTATGGAACTTAATCTTGATGTACTTAAGAGTTTGATCGGAACGGTAAATAATGAGAAAGATTATGAGAGTTTACAAGATCAAATTTTGCGAAGAGATTTATCTTTGGTGGTAAATAAGGGAGAAACTTTTGAAAAGGTGGTTGCTGCTGTGGAAAAGGTTCATGGTGTTTCAGAAGCCAGAGTTTTTGATCTTTATCAAGGAGATAATTTGGGTGTAGATAAGAAGTCGATCTCACTTCAGATCAAAATAAAGTGAGATGGGGCTATGACGACAGAAGAAATTAATGCTATTCTAAAAAAGGCTGTTGAAGCTGGGGAGAAGGCTTGAGCTACTTTAAGAGCCTAACTTTATTGCTGTTTGGTAAAAAATATGAAAAATCTTTTTCGAAAACTTATGCTCGTTCAGGTGATTTTAGCTGTTGGAGGATCTCTTTATTTTTCAAATTTTGGAGATCCTATGCTTGGACTTTTTGCTGGAACGGGATTTAATCCTTGTCATTTATGTTGGCGAGGGAGGATTTTAATGTATCCTCTTTTACCAGTAGTGGTGTATGCTTTATTGAGTAAGGATGATCGTTTAAGTTTTTTAACTGCTTTTTCGAGCTTTTTTGGGATGCTTTTGGCAGCTTATCATTACTCGATTCAGCAAAGGGCTTTACAAAATGTATTTGCCTGTGCTCCAGGGAATGATTGTAGTTCTGTTGCTTGGCATGTAGGATTTGTGACTATTCCCTTTTTGGAATTTATAGCCTTTGTAGTGATTTTTGTTTTGAGTGTAATGATTTTGCTCAAACTTAAAAAGAAAAAATAAATCTGACTTTTATGTCAGGTTTTTCTCTTGTTTTTAGTTGTTTTTTTATTGGTGATTGTATAATGATAAGATATCTGGTATTTGATTTGGATGGGACATTGATTCGTTCTCAAGGGAGAGTTAGTGGTTTGGTTGCTAGGTTTTTTGAAGAGAGATTTTGATTGGATCCTGAAGCTACAAGATATTATTTTCATTCTACGAGAGGAAAAGCCTTGATTGCACAGATAATGGAGTATTTGCAGATTCAGGAGGATGAAGCTCGCAAGCTTTCCGATGAGATTTATTCATTGATTCTTCAAACAAAAAAGTGAGAATTTTTTCCTGGTGTGGTTGAGAAAATTAAAGAGTTGAGTCAGGATTTTAAACTTTTTCTTTCTACTGGAAATAGTACCGCTTTTGCAAAGGAAAATCTTCAGGAATGATGAATTTTGAATTGTTTTGAACTTGTAGTAGGAAGTGATTTACTTATAAAGGGAGTTGAACATCTCAAGCTCTTTTCTGAAACAGTAGGGGATTCTAATTTTTTTAAAAAGGTGGTTTTCATTTGAGATGGAGAGAATGATCGTGATATTGCACAGCAAGCAGGCATTCCCTTTATTCATGTTGAGGAAGAGCCGTGTAGTTTTGATGTTCCGTACTGTGTTGTTTCTGTAGCAGATATTTCTGGTCCTTTGGCTCAGATTATAAACGAGAAAATGGGGTCAGGATTTTAGTTTTTATTGGGAGGATAATGAGTAGTATAGCAATTGCAGCTGGAATAATGCTCATGATGATTGTTGGATTTTGATTTGTACAAGTGGAAAGGCTGGTAAAGCTGAGTTTTGGGTCTTGGGTTTTGCTTGGTTGGAGTTTGGCGGTTGGAGTTTGAATTAGGCAGCTTGTTGATCTCTGGAATCTGACCCCAGATGTTCTAGTTTTGGGGGTGAAATATTCAAGTTTGGCTGATTTTTTTCTCAATGCACAGCCAACGATAATGCTTGTAAGTAGTGGACTTTTACTTTGGTTTTTCCTTAGGTATGGTCAGCTTAAACTTGCTAATACAGAAGATCTTTTTCAAAAGATTTTCTGGCCGATATTGTCAATGGGAAGCTTAGTTTCTTTCGTTTGGCTTTCTCTTTTTACTGTTTGAGGAGGGCTTTATGACTGGGTTTTTGGGCAAGGAGATTTGGCTAAGTATGGAGTTTGGTTTCCAGTTTTTGTTATGGCTATGGCACTTCTTAGTTTGTTTTGTGCGAGTAAAGTTAATATAAAACTTAGTTTTAGTTCTAATCCAGCAGAGTAGTCAGATTTTATTTGGTATTTCGAAGAATTTATGGGACTCATTGATTGGATTTTTCCTAAAGAGTGTTTGTCCTGTGGAAAGGGTGGGGCGTACTTATGTTTTGATTGTAAAAAGACGCTAAATCCTCATCCAGAGCTTTGTCCGAGTTGTCATCGTCCATCGAAGGGTTTTTCTCTTTGTCGGGCTTGTAGGAGTGAGGATAAAATGGCACTGGAAGGGGTTATTGTAGGATTTTTATATGAGAAGTGGCTTAAAAAGCTGATTTTGAAACTAAAGTTTTATCATCAACATAGTGTAGGGGAATTTTTGAGTCAAAGGGCAGAATTATTGGTATTGACTCATGAAGAGCTAGCAAAGGCTGTTGATGAGAATAATCTCATTATTTCTTGGGTTCCCTCACATTGGTGGAGGCATTATTTTGAAAAGGGCTATAACCAATCTCAGCTTTTGGCACAAGATTTGGCAAAAAGACTCAGACTTCCTTCTTTTTCTTTAGCAAAAAAGAGGAAAAATACAGCTTCGCAGTTGACTCTAAAAAGATCGGAGAGGTTGACTAATTTACAAGGAGCTTTTGTGGCTCAAAATCTGGATAAGGTAAAAAAATGAAGTCTGATTTTATTGGTTGATGATGTTACAACTACCGGAGCAACGCTTAATCAACTTGCGATGGAAGTTAAGAAAATGAGGCCTGATTTAAAAATTTGGTGACTCGTGTTGGCTAGAAAAATTTCTTAAAAAGTTTCGGTCAAGTTTTGTGTAATAAAAAATGACGATTTTTGGCTTAAAATAGCCCGAAAAGGCCCGAAAAATAAAAAAAGGTGATTTTCACTTGATTATGTTGTGCTTTTCTGTATAAAGGGAAGCAGTCAAGTTTTATATTATTTGAGTAGAAATGGCACACAAAAAAGCCGCTGGTTCGGTTAAAAATCTAAAAGACTCACAACCAAAATATCGTGGAGTCAAGGTCTTTGGAGGACAACCTGTTTTGGCAGGAAACATCATTATCAGACAAAAAGGTTCTAAATATGAATGCGGAAAAAATACTTATGAATCTGCTGATTTTTCAGTGCACGCTGCAGTAGATGGAGTAGTAGCTTTCAGAAAAAAGAACTTCAAGAAATTTAATGGAAGAACTTACCTCAAGACTGTGGTTGATGTTTTGCCAGTAAATGAACTTGTTAACTAAAAGAGGATTTTTTTAGTGAATATTTTAAATTAGTAATTTTGTTTATCAAATGACAATCGGTCCAAAGAAAAAGGTCAGTAAGGTACAGACTCGTAAAAGACACTCAACTTGGAAGGCTCTTAATCTTAAGAGACTTGAAAATACTTACCAAACAGCTAAATGTCCAAACTGTGGAGCAAATAGACTCAATCATAGAGTTTGCCCATCTTGTGGATATTACAATGGAAAACAAGTAGTGACTGTAAAATCAACTTCAAAGGAAACAGTAGTTGATGCATAGTGAAGGAGAGAGTAGCAATTCAGTCTACTCTCTTTATTTTTAGGAAAAGTTTTAGGGCTTCATCCCCTTTGAGGTTGGGACATTTTGCTTTGTAAATATTTTACTTTATTGCTTCCTATTTGATGAATATTAAGCATAGGATTAATGCCAGAAAGATTGCGCTTTCTTATTTCTATCAGAACTGTTTTTTTCATTTTATGCAAAAAGGATTGCAAAAAACAGAATCAGAAAGTCGTTCAGAGGTGGCTATTGAAACATCAACTCAGAATATATGAGGTTTTTTTGATAAGGAGTTTATGGATCAGCTCCTTAAGACAAGAGAGGCTCAAGAGCATGTTGATGAATATGTAAAGGCAAAAATTACAGAATATGCAGGAGATCTGGATATTGAGTCAGATTTTGAATATTTTTTGAGTTATTTCTTTGATCAATGGGAGGCTTGAGAAGTGGATGTTGAGTATGTACTTAAGGTGGGGGCTGGGCTTCCTCGTTATAGGTTAGAATTAATTGAAAAGGTTAACCAATATACACAAAGTTTTAAGTATGATCAGATGGATGTGTTAGATCAGGCTTGTTTGCTTTTGGGGTATGTAGAATATAAGGTTATTGAAACACCAAAGGAGCTTGTGATCAATGAAATGGTTGAGCTGTGTAATAGATATTCGGATAGCGGGTCTCCAAAATTGATTAATGGGCTTTTGCATCAAATTTTTCTTGCTGAAGAGCATAAATAATATATATAAAACACCTTGGCAAATTTGCTTTAAGGTGTTTTTTCTCTTGTTTTTTGTCGTAGAATCCATAGTCTTAATACTAATTAACATCAAACTCTGGCTTTTTATTTGCTTTTTGATGATGAAGAATTTTCGTTTGTTGAGGGTGTTGTGTCATTTTTTGTTGGTAAATGGGATTTTCTTTTTGACTTATAAACTTCGTTTGTTAACAGCTATTTTGCCTGATATTTTGACTCCTATTCCATTGATCAATGGTGAGGAACTTAGGTTTTTTGCTTTTTTTTCAAGTATTTTGTTTGTAGTAATTGGGGGGCTGAAGGGATTTTATCCTCTCAATACTAGAGTGATCAATCACTATCAAAAGTTGGGTAAAACTTGGATTTATTGGTTTGTCGGAATTGCATTTTTCTCTTATTTTGGGCAGGGGTATGTCTTTGTTTTTGGGCTTTCGAGGTTTATTATTTTGATTGGTGGACTTTTTGTCTTGCTAGCAGTTTTGTTTTTTGATCAGATTTGGAGAGCGATTGAGTATAGGTTGCAGAAAAAATTAGGGAAAAAAATTCTGATTATTTTGTCTGATACTCTCCAAGATGAAGATGCATTACAAACGATTAGAGATAACTTTTCATTACCAACAGATTATATTGCTTGTGATGAAGTTTGAACAGTTGACTTTAAGTCTTATGAAATGTGTGTGGCGGTTGGGATGTTTGAAAAGACTCTCTTGCAACAGCTCTTTGATCTGACAAGAATGAATGAGACAAGATTTTTTCATATTAGTGAGGGGTACTTTCTTGAAGATGTCGTGTATACTCCAGAATTGATTCAAAATATTATTGCTTTGGAATATAAACATTCTCAACTAGATGGGCGATCTCTAATTCTTAAGAGGATTTTTGATGTTGTTTGATCGATTTTTGCCTTGATTGTACTTTCTCCTGTTTTGCTTTTGATTGCAATAGCGATCAAGCTTGAGAGTAAGGGACCTATTATCTATAAAAGTAAGAGAGTCGGGAAATGAGGTCAGCTTTTTACTTTTTTGAAGTTTCGCTCTATGTATACGCACATGTGTGTCGGATATGGTGGATCAGAAGCGGATAAACTTTATCAGGATTTGATCAATTCTAGTGCAAATACCAGAAAAGGGATATTGCCAAAGATTCATCAAGATCCAAGGGTTACTAAGGTTTGAAGGTTTTTGCGTAAGACTTCGCTCGATGAGTTACCGCAGCTTATCTGTGTTTTGATGGGGACAATGTCGCTTGTTGGACCTAGGCCGCATTTGCAAAATGAGGTTGAAAAATATGAATCTTGGGAAAGGAGACTTTTGTCTATTAAGCCTGGAATTACGGGATATGCTCAGGTATTTTGAAGAGATAATTTAACTTTTGATCAGGAAGCAAAATTGGATTTATATTATATTCAGAATTGGAGTTTGGGAATGGATATGTATGTGATTTTTGGGACTTTAGGGGTTATTTTTAAAGGGCGTTAATTTTATTTGAGAATAGTGAAAAATGAAAAAAGTGTCAGTTTTTTGTCTTTTATTTTCTATATTTGCGATTGGAACGGTTGTTGGGGCCGATTCAGGTCAGAATATACTTGATCAGATAGGTTCTGGTCAAGATAGGCTTGTGCATTGGAAACTATATCAGCAGTCAAGAGGGTGGTTAACAACTCCTGTTGCAAAGTGAGATATTAAAATGCAGTTAGAACAGATTAGAGATTTTTCCCATAATCAACTAAAATCTGGACAGGAATTATCGAAAAAAAATGCAGAAGAGCAGAAAAAAAATCTCGTTGCTCAGTGGGGGAGTGGATTTTCTACGGTGGATGCTCTTGATTCTAGTTGTCTAGGTTGGTATTATACTATGGATTTACTTAGTTATGTTTATGATTTCCCTACAGCATTGACGATTGCAGTATGGTGGAAAGAAAGTAGCTGTGGTTATTATTTACCCCAAAATGGTGATGGTCCGTTTCAAATTGTGAGTAAGGATTATAGTAAGGTAAAGCTTAATCAAGATACATTTGAGGATATGATTGAAGATTTTCTTGTGTTTAGTAAGCATAAAATCAATCGATATAATTCTAGAAATCCAAAGACGCCAATTAAGCTTAGGTATGATCAAGTTAACTATCCTGATTTACTTAAGTTTGCGGCTCTCTATAATGGTTTGAGTTGAGCTACTGTTTATGGGGAGATACTACCTGCAGCACCAAGATATTTTTGGGAAAAGATGCCTTGAGATTTTGTTCTAGCAAAGAGGAATGGATTGTTTGCCCAAGTATTGAGAGTTTTAGAGTGGGAAACTCAGAAGTAATTCTTAAAGATAATATATAAGATAGCTCGTTGAACAGATGGCTATCTTTTTTTTGAGAATAAAAAATGCTTGAATTTTTTAGGAAGAAATATATTCTTAGACTTAAGACTTTTATCTTATTTATGAGGAAAATGATTAAGAGATATTGGCAGTTTATTCGACAAAAAAAACGATGGGCTCTTTGAGTTTTGATTGTTGTCATTGGTATTGGATATGGTGTATGGATAAAACGATTTAGTCAAGAGGAGAGTACTGACTTTTTTAGTACTGAGTATGAGGTACAGACTGGAGAAATTTCAACGAGTCTGTCTTTGGCAGGAACTACAAAATTTGCAAATGCACAAAAGTTGACTTTTGTTCAGCAGGGGAAGGTAACGAGTGTAAAAGTGAAAGTAGGGGATCAAGTAAAGAAAGGTCAGGTTTTGGCTTCTATTAGTACTGATAAGCTTGACACTACCCTTGAGAGGAATAAGAGAGATTTGAATGCTAAAAAGAGGGCTTATGAAAAAAAGCTCAAAGATGCTGATTCAGGATTGGATCTTCTTAAGGCGCAGGCTGAATATGATGAACAGCTTTTGAAGCAAACCATGTTGCCTAAAACGCAGATGTCTGAAACGGAGAAAGCACAAATCGATGTAGAAAATGCTAAGCAGTCAGTAAAAGATCAGGAAAAAACTTTAAAAGATCTTCAGGATGATTATGCTATTATGTATGGAACTTGAAAAAACGCTCAGAATTCTGATTTAGGTTTATCAAAAACTGCGATAGAAAGAAATCAAAAGTTTGAAGCATATGTAAGAGAATTTAAAATTCAGGCTTTGCATTTGCAGGACCTTTTGGATAGATATGATAAAGTTATTCAAGAAACTTCTAAGTTTTCTAATCCAGAAGATTATACTCATTACTATATTGGAGCTGAAGATCAACTTCTTCGTTCAAGATCAATTAATCAATTCTATGAATTACAAAAACAAGTTACTGTATTGGAGGATCTATATGCTCAGTATAGCAAGATTTCTGTTGCATCTTTGACTGAGGGGAAAATATTAGAAGGATATCAGGTTTTTAAGACTATTTGAGATCAGCTTAGTCAGTGGGGAATTTTGAACTATGATATGGTAATGAAGAGTGTTCCATCAGGAAAAGTTGATAAAACAGCTATCGCTGAATATGCAAAAACTCTCGGAACTGATATAGAATCTGAAGGTTATGCATTGAAAAATAAGTATATGACTACTGTTGCGAAATTGAAGGAGGATATGAATTCTGATTCAGGATCTGATCAGGAATCAATGCAAACAAAGATTAATAAGTCAAAAATTGCTCTTCAAGATAGCAAACTTAAATTGCAAAATGCTCAAGAAGAATTAATGAGTTTGAAGACAAAGCAGCAAATTGCTAAACTTACTACAGAGTCAGATTTAAAAACTGCTAAAAATAAGCTTGATGATCTAATGGATAAGGTAGAAATTTCAGAAGAGCTTCAAGCTGCTAAGGATGCGCTTGAATCTGCTCAGGAAGAGATAAAAACAACCCTAAAGCAGTATGAGGACTATCAAATTATAGCTAACTTTGATGGGCTTGTGACTAAGGTGGAAATGCAAGTTTGAGATTCTATTTCTTCAAGTAATAACTCTTCTAGTACAGAGAAGTATATTTATGTGGAAACACCTAATTTGCTTCAAGTTACTCTTGATGTAGATCAGATTGATATTGTGAAGATTTCTGTATGAATGCCTGTACAAGTTGTACTTGATGCATTGAGTGATCAGACTTTTACAGGAGTGATCTCCGAAATCGATACTATGTCAGAATCTAGTTCATATAAGGCAAGTGTTGTGTTCCAAAAACATAGTGATGATCAGAAAGTGCTTGGAGGAATGAGTGCTAGTGTTAAAGTAACATTGGAGCAGGCAACAGATACGATTATAGTTCCTTCTCCAGCTATCGCAGACAATGTCAATGGTGAGAAGATTGTAAGACTTAAAAAATGAGATCAGCGAGTAGATCAAGTTGTAGAAATTGGTATTTCAGATGATGCGAATACTCAAATCTTATCTGGACTTAAGGTTGGAGATGTGATTAAAGGGCTTTATATTAATGATATTTCTATGCAAAATGCAGGTATTGGCGTTTCAGCTGATTGAAGCGCAGCTATACCTGCAGCAGGATGACCTGGAGGTCCTGTAATACAAAGAGATTAGTTGTCTTGATAAAGGGGGGCTCTATGTTTTTTTGGAGACTCCCTTTGTTTAGGAGAATAATTCAGGTTTTTTATTTTTTCATCTGAAGGTGATGGATGGGATATCAAATTTTATTTCTCTCAGAGGAATTAAGAAGATTTATGGTGGAAATGGAACAGAACCTGTATATGCTTTGAGAGGTGTTGATTTAGATATTGAAGATTGAGACTTTACTGCAATTATGGGGGCCTCAGGAGGAGGAAAATCGACATTAATGAATATTGTAGGATTGCTTGATGTGCCTAGTGAGTGAAAGTATTTTCTTAGAGGGAAGGAAGTAAAAGATCTTACTGATGATCAACAAGCTATGATTCGTAGAACGACTATTGGATTTATCTTTCAGGGATATAATCTGCTTAAGAGGATGACAGCTCGAGAACAGGTAGCTCTACCTCTTTCATATATGGGAATCTCTGGTCAGGAGGCTAAAGATAAGGCATATCATGCCTTGAAACTTGTTGGACTAGAGGGGAGGGAACAAGCTCTTCCAAATCAGCTTTCATGAGGACAGCAACAGAGAGTGTGTATTGCTAGAGCTTTGGTTGCAGATGCGGGGCTTTTGCTCGCCGATGAGCCAACAGGAGCTTTGGACTCTAAAACAGGAATCGAGGTAATGGAGCTTTTTAAAACTCTAAATAAGGAGCAAAAGAAAACGATTTTGCTTATTACTCATGATGCAAATGTTGCGAGCTATGCAGATAAAGTTTATAAAATTAGAGATGGTGCTTTTGTGGAGTAGTCAAGGACTATCTTTATAAAACAAAATGGGAAGTCTGAATCATGTTTTTGGTCAGAATTCTTCTTTATTTTTAAGGGATAAGAGGATGAGGTTTTTTTCTTACGTAAATGATGCTCGAAAAACAATTACTTCAAATAAGATGAGATCAGGATTAAGTACTTTGGGGATTGTGATTGGAATGGCAGCGGTAATTGTAATGATGGCGATTGGACAGGGAATGGATAGTCTTATTACTCAAAATATGGGTGATATGGCACAAAATAAACTTTCGATTTCTAGTAATGGTGGTTATCAGACAGAAAATCCCAATGGAGAATCTACTTATGTAAAAAGAATAGTTTTTGATACTTCAATTATTGATTATATTTCAAACTATTTTCCTGAGTTGAGTGGGAAAATTACTTATCAGGTTGAATGAGCTAGTGACCAGATAAAAATAAAAAATAATTCTGATTATGTTTCTGCGATAGGAGTTCCTCAAAATTGGTTCTCTTTGAATGAAAAAGATGTGGTGGAGTGAATGGGCTTTACAGATCAGCATTATAAGAATCTTGCTTTTGTTGCTATAGTTAATGATGCGTTTAAGGAGAAGTTTTATCCAAACTCTTCACCTATTGGAAAGAAGTTTATCCTTGGAAAAAAGGAATATACGATTATAGGAGTTTTGAAAAAATGACAGTTCGAATTTGGAGGTCAGGCTTATGTTCCTGATACAACGGTTTTGCAGAGAATTAAGCATAGTAATGAACTTTCTTCTTTTGATGTTTTTTTGGATAAACAGGCAGATAATGCTGAGTGGAATAAGAGATTGACTTATCTTTTGATGAAAAAATTTAATGTTGATAATGCTGCAAGTGCTTGATTTGAAATTACGACATTTGCGGAATTTGTGAAAAAGATAGAACAGACAACGGGAATGATGAAAAATTTTCTTTTGTTTATTGGTGGGCTATCGCTTTTGATTTGAGGAATCTGAGTGATGAATATTATGATAGTATCGGTAACTGAAAGGACAAGAGAAATCTGAATTAGAAAGGCCATTGGAGCTTTGAATAGGGATATTATTTTACAGTTTTTGATTGAATCTGTTGTGATAACCTTAATTTGAGGAATTATAGCACTTTTACTTAGTTTTGTTGTTGTTCAGTTGATTAATGCTGGACTGGCATCGCAAGATATGGGGCCAGATGAGTCAAGATTGACAGCAGTGATTAATGGTACAGTTGTACTTCTTTCGTTTTTTTTGACGGCAATGACAGGAATTATTTTTGGAATTTTGCCAGCAAAAAAAGCAGCAAAACTTAAACCAATTGATGCATTAAGATTTGAATAATAATAAAAGAAAGGCTATCTGATTATCAGATGGCTTTTTTGAAGATTTCCTTGATTTTCTCTGATAAAATGATAATCTTGAACTGAATTTTATTCTTATGTGCATAAGAAATGGCAATTTTATTTCAAGTTTTAAGGGGCGGATTCTACTTTTTGACTTTGATTATGGGGGTTTTCTTACTTAGATGAGAACTGATTTTTTGAGAGAATACTTCAAAAATATTGATGATGATTTTGATGCCTGGATATCTTTTATTATGTGGGGTTATGGTTGGATATTTGGTATCAATTATTTGGGCATGAAAAGATACTGAAGATACTGCTTTAAGTGTAAAGGAGCAGATTCTTAAGACCTCCTTTATTATAGGGATTGTTGTTGGTATTCTTTTGGCGCTTGGTTATATTATTTTGTAGAGAGACAAATGAAAAAGATTTTTATTTTACTGTTGTCCTTTGGGCTTGTAGCGTGTTCTACAAGGCAAGAGCTTCCTTTGAGTTCTCCGTATTTGAGTGGTAATCTTTCCCTTGTCCCAAAGATGGAACTTAAGTCTACACAGGATCAGATTCTTTATCAGGAGGAAGTCACTCAATCTGGTCAGGTTTTGGACTCTTTCATTATTGATCAGGAGAGGCTTGAAACTTCATTGGTTGCTTATGTACAGCAAAGTTTTAATCAGTTGAGATTAGCTTGATATCAGATATCAGATGAGGTTACTCAAAAAAAGAGTCTAAAAAGCTGATCTTCTTCGCAGACACTTCCTGCAATTCTTAAGACTTTTCGCATTGTTAATATGTTTGGTGTTAAGCTTTATGCTGCGCAATATTATGTGGATTTTACAGATAGAGTGCAGATTCTCTCCTATACTACAGATAAACTTGCCAATAGAAAGGCATTTATCGAGAGTGTGAGTCAGCTTTCTTTTACTCCTTAATATGCAATAATTATTCATGAATGGAATTGGACAAAATCCTGTTTTAAATAATCCTTTGCCAAGTTTAGATGGCGGTAAGGGGGTATCTGCTCAGATGATTACTCAAGAGCAGAGAGCAAAACTTGATAAAATTATTAATGCACCATCTAGTCTTTCTGGGCGAAGTTTGATTGGGAAAGTGATTGTTGGACTTGTGATTTGAGCAATTATGAGTGTGATGCTATTTTTTGTTATGTCGCTTTTTGGACTTACTTTGCAGGAAACTTCTGGCTCTACAACGGGGGTAGGGATTACCAATGCAGTTCATCCTTTAGCTTGGCTTATTTTGCTTTTCCTTGGTTTGGTAATTACCGTAGCAGGAAATCAGCTTTTACTTTTTGTTTTTTGAGCACTTTTTTCTGAAAAGTATCGTCAAAAGGGGAAAACTAGCGGACTTTTGCTCCTTTCAAACACTATTTTGTTTGCAATGATGATTGGGCTTTTTGTGATCTTTCAAGATATGTCTTGAGCTCCAGCTTTGCTTTTTGCCTTCTATGTTTGTTTTGCTTTGTTCTTGTCTTTTGCTCAGATGGAGTTTGTGGTAAATCCAAATTATTCAGCTTCATCATTGGCTGGATGTACTATTGGTTTTATGATTTCGCTTATTGTGCTCTGAGCAATGTGGAAGGCGAGTTTTAACACCGTTGAAAGTTCTTCTCAATATACTGTAGTATTGATTGCTAGTTTAGTGAGTTTTCCTTTGATGATTTTCGGTGAGGGACTTTGGGAGATCGTTTATTCTAAGATTTATGAAATGGGGGCAAATCCATTTTATCTTCCCTCTCAAGCTGAGTTAGACACTCAGACTATTATTGAAAATCAGCAAAAAGAAGCAGCAGCTGAGCGTGTAAATGTTGATTTCTAAATAATAAAAAAGACAAAAATCAGATTTTTACCTTGTTTTCTTCTTTGATGCAACAACGAATTGAAAAGATTAAGTCTTATGGTGTGTACACAATAGCATCATCGATTAAGGTGATTTTGGGCTTGGGAATTATGATTTTAACCTTGAGTCAGCTTAATGTCAGAGAAGATCCAGAAATTGCAATTACGATGCTTTTGGTAGGAAGTGCGGTACTGTCTTGGTGAGTAGCATATTTTGTATTTTGGGGAGGACAGGAGTTATTTCTCATTGATGCGAATAGAGAATCCGTTCAAAAGCTTGCATACAAATGTTCTCTGCTTTTTGGAATTTATACGTTGATTAACGTGATTTTGTTGGTGTTTTGATGGTGGAATAGATGGTGGGGACTTTTTTTCCTTCTTGTGTTTATAATGTCTCAAGTTGTGATTTTTAATCCTTGATTAATAAGGTGAGATGACAGATAAGAGTTTAGCTGAGCAGATTGCTGCTGCCTTACAGACGGTATATGATCCTGACTTTCCTTTGGTGGATATTTATACTTTGGGATTGATTTATGAGATCAAGCTTGATGAGGAGAATGAACAGGTTTTTATTATTATGTCGTTTACAACTCCAGCGTGTCCTATGGCTGATTATTTGATTGCGAGTGTAAAGAATGCAGCACTTCTTGTGGTGCCAGACTGGGAGGTGAATGTAGAAGTAACTTTTGATCCGATTTGGAATCCTTCAATGATTAGAGATGAGGATTTGCAAAGAATGTTTGAATAGAACTTTATTTTTGAGAAGTTTTGTGATGAAAAGTGTTGTCAATATTTCGAGTGATCAGATTGCTATTTGGCATTTGGGAGAAATGAGAAAGCTTGAGAGAAATGGTGTAGATAGAGAAATTGGTAAAGTTCTTGTTGAGCTTGATCGTGAGTGAGCTTTTGATCAATGTTTGGTGATCAATGGACCAGGAGGTTTTACAAATCTTAGGGTTGGTTCTTTGGCTCTTAACTTGTTAAAAACGCTTAAAGGAGATCAGATTTCTTTTTTTTCTCTTTCGAAGCCAGAATTATATAAGATGTCTTATGATCTATGATTTCTTCCTCGTTGGATTTTGATGTATATTGGGCAAAAGAATAATGTTTGGCTACGAGATTTAGAGGAGCAGAAGATGGAAAAAATGGTGAAAAAGTCTGAAAAATCTGATTTGGAGCAGGAATTAGGAGAGTTGGCGATAGATATGGTTTATGATGATTCCTATTTTTCTTTTGATTGAGAGGAAGAAAATAATCGAAATCAGATTTCTTACCTTTTTGATGAAGAAAAATTGACCTTGGTATGGAAAGGAAAATCTCTCAGCTTTCCCTATGCTGATCTTATGAAAAATGCAGTAGAAAAGTTAGAGGCAAACTATATGATGGATCCTAATGTTGGCTAGATTTCAGTAATTATGGATATTTTATTTTGTAGAATTAGAAAGAATGAAAATGAATCATGCCCTTGGAATTGACCGAGGAACAAAATATATTGGATTGGCATATACGCCTATTGGAGATTCTCAGATTATCTATCCAATTGGTTATGTGATGAATGATGCAATGACCTATTATTATATTGCTGATTTGATTCAGAGATATCATATTAGAAAAATTGTATTGTGATGGCCAAGCAAGCAGAAAGATATCCAAGAACATATTACCAAGTTTATGACTTCACTCAACTATATTATTGAGAATCAGAGAATTGAGATTGAGACGGTTGATGAAGATTTTACGAGTGTGCAGTCAGGAGAGATTGTTTCTGATTTCAAAAAAAATGCGACAACAGATACGATTAGTGCAATGCTCATTTTGGAGAGACGAAAATCACAAAGAAAATCTGACTAAATTTATTGATTGAACGACATTTCTGGATCAGGTTTCAGAAATGTTTTTTTATATAGGAAGAAAGCTTAGCTCGTAGATTCACGAACTAAGCTTTTTTTACGAGAAGACTCGTTTAGATAGGTTACCAAATGATACCGTAGCCACACAAACAAGGAATCCACTTTTTCAGGATTGTAGAGGAGATTGCAAACTCGACCTCCTCATCAGGAATTCTTATTTCCATGCGAAGTGAATCTATGAAGCTTTTGAGTTCCTGTTTGAAGTTGAGGAATTCTTTAGTTTCGCAAACAAGTTCAAAAACTTGTAAAGGAAGTAGAGAAATCCGATGATTTCTGTGAAGCGAAATGATGCGTTCTCTAAGTTTAACTAATCCTTGCTCACATAGTGGTAAGGGATTGGGATTAAAACTCTCATACTCAAAGTTGTAATCTCTGAGGACTGCTTTGATTTCCTTGTTGATACGAGAGATATCTCTGGAGAGTATCTTGGCATCTTTGTATGTTAGACTCAGAGGCTGAGAATAACATATAATAACTTTTGGAAGGTTCATAAGGCTTGATATTTTGCCGTTAATATAAGGAGAATCTTTGAGGAAATTCCCTCAACATTTGACGGTAAATACAGGACTGCATTTTCTCCGCGAACCGATTTATTCAAATGTTTTTTGATTATAGTGTTTTTTTATAAAAAGTCAAGATAATATTCATATATTTCTTGTAGTTTTGTAGAGACAATCCAGATGATACCTATAAATATGGTTAAAATTCAGCTTTTTCTTTTTTTTTGATTTTTGTCAAAAAATGTCTATTTCTCACTTGCATTTTTATGGAGAAAAAATAAGATCAAGTCTGACTTTATCCCTCATTTATCTCATAATGATGAATCTTACAAAACTCTTTGGGAGCAAGACGAGAGCAGATATTATCAAGTATCTGATTTTTAGGAGGCAGGGAGTTTCGATGAGAACTTTGGAAGCTGAGATTTGATGGACATTCCCCGTGATTAAAAAACAGGTTGAGGGGCTAGATGATGCAGGGATTATTCAGGTGAAAAAAGGAAAAGAAGGTTCAGCATGGGCTATCTTTTTGGAAGAAGAGTTTTCAAGCGCTCTTAAAGAAGTTTTCTATTTCGGGCTTAAGAGTGAGTTGCAAGAAGTTTTTGCCTCTCATGGAGGAAAGATTTTGCAGCGATACTGGTGAGAGAGATTTGGAAAAGCGATAGGAACTGATCTTGTCATGATTTATGAAGATTTGGAAAAAAAGGAGATTGAGCAAATTAAGTCTGAAATGAATGAAGTCTTTATGAGTTATTGGATTGAAAATGTTTCTGTGGTGTTTATGAGTAAGCATGAATGGGATAGTAGACATAGGTTAGCGGATAAGTTTGTTTTGAAGGTATTGACGCAGTATAAGTAATTTTATTTAGAGATCGGAGATAAATAAAGCATGAATTATGAACTACTTTTAGATGAAATAATGGTAAATACTGTAGGGGCAAAAGAGTTGATTTGAGCTTCGGGTAAGGATGTTCATTATGGGGTTTGTCCTTTGCAATTGGAATATCATACGAGTATTTTCTTGGCTGGGGCATTGTTATCTTTTTGACAGGATAGGCCTATGTTGTTCTTGATTCAGGTAGAGGATTTAGCAGAGGATGTGATGGTATTTAAGGGGGAAGTTGGTCCTCACTTTGGTAAGAGATACCAGCTAGGAGAGCATCAGTTTGATTTCCCTACGGTGAGTGAAAATGCATATTCTTATCTTGATAAACTCTTTGCTTATACCGCAGTGCTTAATGCTAGAGAAGATCATCAGGTAATTTTTGTAAAAAAAGGAGTAAAAGTCTGAAGTTTGAGTTCGTTTCTCAAACAACAGGTTAGTCAGTGATATGGTTTGCTAATATTGAGCAATGTATATCAGAATCTTCCAAGTTCAGAAGCTAAGCAACTTTCAGCTGAGTTGATAGCACAATGTAAGGCAGAAATTATGGATCAGAATTTGCAAGAGCAATTTCCAGCCTTTGCTTGTTTGCATAAGTTGTGTCAAGGGTATGATGGAAATATTGTAGCGGAGCATGTGATCAATACGGCAGATATGGGATTAGATGCAGAAAAGTCAACTTCTCTTTGGTGTATGCTTAGGTAAGGCTTAAGAAAAAGACATAAACCTTTGTAATGAGGATATTTAGAATAGAGAATAAAATCAGATTTTTGTTTTCATTTAATTATTTTTTGTGTGATATAATGGCAAATATAACGCTCTCAGAAAGAGAGGTAAGAATTCAAAAGGTTGAAAAGATGAAAAAAATGGGAATCCATCCCTTTGCACAGTCTTTTCAAAAGCAAGATATGATCAAGGATATTATTGCAAAGTATGAAAATGAGGAACTTCGTGATAGTGAGATCCTTGTCTCTGACGCTCAAATTCAAGTAGCGACAGCAGGAAGAGTAATGCTTCATCGTAGTCATGGAAAATTAGCTTTTGCAAAGATTTTGGATAGCACTGGGCAGATTCAGTTGATGTTTCACCGTGATAATTGTAAGATTATTAAAGTTGAAAAAAAACAAGATTGAACTATGAATGAAGTAGCTGTTCAGTCTTTGCCTTTTGATGAGAGTGAGAGTGGAGAGATGACTGCGTACAAGTTCTTTGAAAAGATGATTGATATAGGGGACTTTATCGGAGTGAGAGGAGAGGTATTTAAGACTCACAAAGGAGAATTGACTATTTTTGTAAAGGAGTTTAAGTTTTTGTCTAAGGCTATTAGACCGCTCCCTGAAAAATTCCATGGACTCAGTGATCAAGAGGATTTGTACAGAAAGAGATATTTGGATATGACTATGAATCCTGAAACCTATGCGAGATTTCTCTTTAAGTCTAAGTTTTATGAAGTATTAAGGGATTTTTATAGAAGTGAAGGTTTTACAGAGATTCAGACTCCAATCTTGGATAATGCGGCATCGGGAGCAGCAGCGAGGCCTTTTGTAACTCATCATAATGATTTTGATACCGATGTGTATCTTAGAATTGCTTTTGAGACTTCGCTTAAGAAGGCCACTGTTGGTAGATTTGAAAAGGTATTTGAGATAGGTCAGGACTTTAGAAATGAAGGAAGTGATCCTTCTCATGTACAGGAATTTACTCAGGTGGAGCATTATGCGGTATATCGAAATTATGAAGATAATATGAGATTTACAGAGAAAATGTTTGATTATCTCTTTGAAAAGCTTGGGTTGGGAAAACAGCTTAAGGTAAAAGATAAGGACTGAATTGAAAAGATTGTTGACTTTACAACTCCTTGGGAAAGAATTGACTATACTCAAGGTGTAAATCAGGCTTCAGGACTTGATATTTCTCAGTATGGAATTGATGATGCAGATAGGCTTAGAGCAGATATTCAGGCAAAGGGGATTAGCTTTGAGGGAATGGAAAAGATGGGAACAACTACTTTGATAGATTATCTTTATAAAAAGGTTTTGAGACCTAAGATTACAGGTCCAGCGTTCATCTATAATTATCCTGTGATTATGCAGCCTTTGGCAAGAATTTCTGATGGAGACGAAAATATCGTAGAGCAGTTTCAGCTTTTGGTTAATGGATGGGAAATCTGTAAAGCGTATTCAGAATTGGTAGATCCATTGCTCCAGCAGGCAAACTTTGATAAGCAAGCTGAGGCAGCAGCAAAAGGAGATGATGAAGCTACGAGTGGAGATGAAGCTTTTGTTGAGGCAATGGAGTATGGAATGCCTCCACAGTCTGGATTTGGAATGGGACTTGAGAGAATCTTGGCGATCTTGACTGAGCAAGACAACTTGAGAGATGTAATTATGTTTCCACTCATGAAAGCAAGAAATCAATCTTGAGATGAAAGTAAAGAAGAATAAAAAAGAAAGAAGTCAGATTTTGACTTCTTTTTTTATCGAAATATTTTTAGAAAGTTTTGAAATATTTTAGCTTAGTTTTGCATGAGAGATTTGAGATATCCTTGGTCCGATCGAGGTCTTTTTCAGAAATTGGTAAGTTGCACTTTTTCATGACCCTTTCCAGCGATAAGGATAATATCTCCAGGATTAGCGAGTTCAAGTGCTAGTTGAATAGCATATGCTCTCTCAGGCATGATAAAGAGTTCTTTTCCTTCTTTATAAAAGGCTTCTTGCAGAGAGGCTGTCAATTGATTTAGAATGGCAAGACGATTTTCTGTTGATGGATCATCATCCGTTGCAATTAGAATATCAGAGTATTTTCCTGCAATTTCTCACATAATAGGTCTTTTTTCTTTATCTCTATTTCCAGGGGCACCGAAAACAGTAATCAGCTTTCAGTTTCCTTTTTGACCTTTAAGATAGGAAAGGGTTTTTTCAAGTCCATCTGGGGTGTGGGCAAAGTCGACGAAGACTTTTTTATTATTGATGGTAAATTCTTCTAGTCTTCCTTCTACTCCAGGGAAGCTTTCCACTGAGGCAAGAATTTTTTCCATTTCAATACCAATCTCAATAGCTACTCATATCGCAGCTAGGATATTGTTGACATTGTATGCTCCAAGCAGATGTGTTTTTGAGCGATAAAGTTTTCCAAGGTAAGAGAAGGTAAATTCTGTATGATCAAGGTGTTCAATGATTTGAGTAGCTTTGAGGATGGATGAAGCTTGGATAGAAAAGTTAATTTTTTTGTCAAATGGCATTTCTTCAAATCGTTTGCGTCCATAGGCGTCATCCGCTGGAAAAATTCAGAATTTTACTTGTTTTCTGTTGTTAAGAACGTTTTTGAAGAGGAGTTTTTTTGATGCAGCATAGTTTTCCATGGTCCCATGATAGTCTAGGTGATCGTGGGTAATGTTGATAAGAACTGCAGCGTCAAAGTCGATTCCTTCAAAGCGATGTTGGTCTAATCCTTGTGAGCTCGCTTCGAGAATAGCTACTTTACAGCCACTTTGCTTTGCTGTTGATAGGAGCTCCTGGAGATCTGATGCTGCAAGAGATGTCATTTTTTTGAGATTTGCGAACTTTTGATTGCCAATTCGTAAGCAGGCTGTACTAACAGCAACGGTTGGGGCAAGATTATCATTTAAGATTTTGTGTAAGAGATTAACTGTTGTGGTTTTTCCGTTAGTTCCAGTAATCCCTATAATAAAGAAATTTTTTGCAGGATTTCCATGGAGGTAGGCAGCAAACTGGGCTTGTGCTTTTTTGAAAATATGGTAAAAGGCTGAAGACTGAATTGCAGGGTAGAGCTTATCGTAAGCAATAAGTTTTTTGATTAAGGCTTTCATTAACTTCAAGGTAGTAATAAAGATTGTGGGAAAGTATAGGAAATTTACTCTAATTTACAAGGTAAAAGATCAGAATTTTATGCTTTTGTCATCAAGATGAAGTCTTTTGTTGGTAATGAATTCCTTATTATTTAATGTCGTTTTTTTAGGTTAAGGTTCACTTAGAAGTATTTTTCTAAAATTAGATATAGATTATATCATTTTATTTAAATGTCAAGTCTTTGTGAAAAAAAGATGAAAAAAGCTATTTTTTTGACTTTTTTTGTGGCGTTGAGTATACTTAAGGTAAGATTTTATTTTATATCACAGGGGAGTGATGACAAAAAAAGAATTTATGTTGCAGGTAATTGAGTTTTTGCCAGACTGGAAGATGGGGCGAGGACTAAAACCTTTGATCGAAAATGATCAACTTTCTCCTGATGTATTCGAGAAATTGTATCAGGTTTTTAGAGAAAATATCCACCAAACCTACACTGAAATCCAAAAATTTCAGTTAAAAGAGAGGCTTGAAAAACTTGAAGAGATGAGACAGGCTGATGAAAAGGCTCGTCAAGAAGAACTTGTAAGTTTAGAGGCTGTTTTTGATGATTTGTAGTTTTTATTTCCTAATACAAGGCTAACGATGACAACTGAAGTTTTAGGGAATAATGTCCCTACAAAGGTATTGGATCAAAGCATCTTGGATCTTATTCAAGAATCAGGCTCAGGAACTGGTCTAGAAGGATTGATTAATTTTGAGTCAAAACTTTCAAAAGAGGAAAAAAATCTGACTCCGTCCGAGATTATTTCTATTCTCAAGAAAACGATGATCGACATCCAAAATCCAGATTTTCTTTCTTTTGAATCGGGGAAAAGGGGAGGTATGGACTTTGGTTTTGAGGGAATAGGGGTAGATGTGATTCCTACGGTCACTCCAAATGGAGACTGCATTGTTCCAGTAAATTTTTGGCGAGATTCGCAGAGGAGGACGATATTGCTTGTCTTGGAAGTGAGTTCTGATGGAGAGAATAATCATTATGCTTTGCCTGATGGAGATAATCATTACTTTCTTCATATCGGGCATGAGGATTTTGCCTATCAGTTGATTGATGAAGAAGGAACGTTTAAGATGGTAATTCAGAATTAAGATATTTTATTTCTTATGCTAAGAAAAAGATGTGAATGTCAGTAGAGATGGCTTATCCTATGGAAACTTCTGAAAAATTGCAAGCTACAGAAAATAAAGACAAGACAGTTGTAGACTCTGTAGAGGCTAGGAGAGAAAAGGCAAATGAGCCAATTGATGCAAAAACAGAAGGATTTTATAAAAATACTGAGCGTTTTTTTAAAACATTTGGACAAGAAAAACAACTTTTTACTTCCGCTCGTGAAAAAGGATTAAATAATCCTGATTTGGATGCTCGTGTATCTAAACTTGAGGAAAAGGTTAAAATGATGGAAACTATGCAACATGGTTTGGAAGCTGGTATTATGGCTGATCCTCAGCTTTCAGCATTATTGGATAGAGGATATGTTAACTATAATCCAGATGCGATGGGAAAAGAAGTTTTTGTCCCAGAAGGTGCTAAGTTGGAGATGACTGCATAAAAACTAGAAATCCAATCTTGTTTTATTATTGCTTTTTGATAAGATGAAAATGATGATGAAAGTCAGAGTTTTTATCTTTTTTTTTGATTATCATGTTCAAAATCTATACTCGTGCAATTATTCTTAATAAAAAGAATCAGGTGCTACTTTTGAAAAAGAATAATAAACAAAATTTATGAGCGGGAAAATGGATGCAACCTTGAGGGACATTGGAATTTGGAGAAGATCCAGAAATAACCTTGGTTAGAGAATTGAAAGAGGAACTTGACTTGGATGTGTGTTCTTTTGAACTCTATTGAACAAAGACTTTATTGATTGATTGAGTACATTGGTTAGGGCTTTATTATCTTGTGGGTGTTGCTAATGAACAATATACTAATATGGAACCAGAAAAACATGAAGAAGTAGCTCGAATTGCACAAGAACAATTGCCAAAAATGTTACATGTCGATTTAATTGAACAAGCTATGCTCAGAAAGAAGAAAAAAGCCAATTTAGTTAGTGAAGTTTATACTATACCTAAGTTGCATACGATGTGAGATGCATTATTCGGATATATTGATATAAAAATACATCATCTCCTTAGAGAAAAAAATCGATCTCATATTAAAGTTATTCCCCTTTATGATCGTAAAAAAGATATAGGAGAAAATGAAAAAATAGGAAAGCTCTTTAATCGAAAGAGACCAACTGCAGATGTGGAAGAAAATACATTATCGTTGTATTGTTTCCCTGGAGTCGCTTATGTTAAGCATTATGCTGCTCTATTGCATAGTTATTTTATGATTCATCAGTTTCTATTGCCATTGATTTCTTATGACATTCCTAATAAGGAATTGATAATAAAGTCTTTACAACAAACAAATTTAAAATATTTTCCACGACAAGATACTGTAATATTGGGGATGGTTGAACAGTTATCACCTCTACTTAGTGATGCGGAAGAGTGGAAATGAGAATGAGATTTTTTGTGGAAAATGGGGAAAATTAATGGAAAGTCTGTGGCTTTGTTGTGATGTAAATTTAGTTTTTGGTGAGATATTGCGGGACATATAGTGTCGTTATTAGCAGAAAAAGGTGTAAAAAAAGTTATTTATGTAGGAAAGTTGGGAGGATTAAAAGATACTTTTTCCCCAAATCAGATGTTGGCTACAGGTGGTGAGTCCTTTGTAGATTGAGAAAATATTTCATGGGAAAATCCTTTTTCTCAAATAAAAGATGAATTTGTTATTCAGGGAAAGCACTATACCTCATATTCTATTATTGCAGAAGATAATGCACGATTGGAAGAAGTACATAATGATTTTGATTTTGTAGATCCTGAAATTTGATATATGGCAAAGGCTGCAAAAGAGAAAAATATTATTTTTTGATATTTGCATATTATTTCAAATGTTTTGACAAGTCATCATACTGAAAATCTCTCAAATGAAAGAATTAAAAGTGTAAAAGAAAAAAGGAAAGAATTGTTTGATAAAATTATCAAGTATCTAAAGGTATCTTTATAATTTAATAAAGAATGGGGATAAAAAAAACTATTGCTTTTGAGTCAGATCATAATGGTTGAAAATGAAGTCAAATTAAAAAGATAGCAGAACTTGCTGAAGTGTTAGGATTAGATGTAATTACTACTAGAGGGGCTGTTTATAGAGAAGGTAAATGTACAAGTAAATGAGATCCAGATTCTCCTATTGGAGGAAAAGAATGGCAGATTACCCTTTGGTTGATCAAATGACAAAGGAAGAAAGATTTGAATTTGAAAAAGAAAACATCATTAGATTGAGAAGAGAATTAAATATAGCAATTAATAGACATTTAATTCGTACTTAAAAAGATCTTTTACTGATCTTAGATAGATCTGAAATTTCAGGTTATTTTTGGCTTAAGAAGCTTTATTCTTCTTTGAACTTTACAGAGTATCTTAATTTTACAGATTCTAAAGGACATAAAATAGATATTATTAAACCGGATGTTGTTTTTGCGCAAGTAAGTAAAGAAGAGCTTCTAAAAAGAAATGAATTAAGATCAGAACAGAATTCTTCACGTAGTAAAGAAAGAAAAAAGAACATTCAGTATTATCATCAATTGTTTGAAGAGACTTTAGAAGAAGTTGAAGGATTATTTGATATTTGTTATATAGATCGGAATCGTTCAAAAGAAGAAATATTTCAGGAAATAAAAAAGGAATTGAAAGAACTTTGGCTCATTTAGTTTGTTTATCGCTTGAAAAAAAGAGGATAAAATATAGACTAGTATCTGTATTTTAATTCTTTATTGGAATATGGAACCGCTATGCGGGGTTTTATCTTTTTTTGATTACAATTATGAGAGATGTAATTTTTGCTGGAATCCAAGGTTGTGGAAAGGGAACTCAGGCACAGAAACTTTTGAAAAAGTATGGGGACAAGATGCAGTATTTTGAGACTGGAAATATTTTGAGAGCATTGATGAGTAATGATAATGCTATTGGTGCTTATCTCAAGGATATTGTAAATAGTGGGAAACTCGTGAAAGATGAGATCATCATTGGGCTTTTCAAGGTTTTTTTGGAGACACTTGAAGACAAGGTGCTTTTGGGAGATGGAAACCTAAGAAGAATGGGACAAACTAAGGGAATTTTGGAGGCTTTGCTTGAAAAGGAGAGAAAGCCTTTGGTAATTCAGCTTGAAATTCCAGAAGATGAGGTAAAAAGAAGACTTTCTACTCGTAAAATGTGCAAAGGTTGCGGAGAAATTCATAATCTTTCTTTGGATGGTGAAGTAGAAAAATGCAAAGCTTGCGGAGGAGAACTCTTTGTTCGTAAAGATGATGCAGATCCAGCTGCTGTTGAGATGAGGATTGCTGAATACAAAAGGGAGACTATCCCAGCTCTTGAATATGTAGATTCTCTCTGACTTTTGGTTAAGATTGATGGCATGCAGAGTATTGATGAAATTTTTGCTCAGATTGAGGCTTTGATGAATCAAGAATAATTAAATTATAATAAAAGAAAAAATCTGATTTCTGATGGTGTTTGCTCAAAGAAGTCAGATTTTTTACGAAGTAAACAACGCGAAGTGGTATTTTTTACTTTTTTAGAGATTAAGAAGCTCAACTGTAGTTTGGAGGATATTTTTTGAATTTTGATGCGTGAGAAGTTCAAGAGCCTGATCATAGCTACATCGTCTAGCTTCAGTGACTTCAAAATTATCAATAGCAAGCTGAGATTTACACGCTGGTCAAAGATTTGTAGGGTAGAAATTGGCATACTTATGGATAAGATGATGCTGGCGGTCGTAGAATTTGTAAAAGATTGTTAGCGGAGGGAACTTGGTCTGGATAGTGCAGTCGGTGATTCAGGTTTCCTCTCTTAGCTCTCTGAGTGCAGCTTGTTCAGGAGTTTCCCCAGTTTCTAGGTGTCCTTTTGGAAATCCTCGGAAACCTTCTTTTTGATAAATGAGGAGGAACTCAGCAACTCAGTCTTGATTGATCAAGTAGGGGATTGTTCAATAAGAGTGATCGTGGATGATTTCAGGTTTTTTGTCTTTTTTATTGTTTAAGAACTGGTGTTTGAAATCTTTGATAAGTTTAGCGTATTGAGTATCGGAAAAGTAGCAGCGATGTCTCATCTTGGAAATTTGTCCTCAGATGGTGATGGATGGGATGAGGTGAAAGTGTAGGTGGTCTACGCTTTTCCCGATGTTGCCGTTGACTTTTCCGTCTCTGAGAAGAAGATTGATGTCAGGATAGGTTTGATGCAAGATATCCATTCGTTTATTGATGAGAAGCATTGCAGAAGTCTGTTCATCACTGGATAACTCGTGCATATAAATCAAGTGTCTGATCGGAACAATTAGCAGATGATCAGGAGTGTAAGGAGCACGAGCTAAAAGGACTTGGAAATGCTCATTTTTGTCAATGATGATCTCAGCTTTTGGAGAGCAGAAAGGGCAGTGGAGCGCTTGGAGATTTTGATCGATACGGTCTTGATAGGTAGACATGAGGAACTATTTGTTAGGATAAATTTTGTAGTTTAGTAGCTCGGTTTTTAGTTGAGTGGGGATTCTAAGACTTTCTTTGGCTTTTTGAATAGTCTTATTTTGGACAAAAGGGGATAAAGTCTGATTTTTGATGAGGTTTAATGTAGGAGTAGGTTGTTTGGCAAGTGCTGTAGCAAAGTATCGTGCTTGCATCATTTGAACATAGTATTCTGAGCTTTGTATTCATGCAACGAGATTGAGCATTTCTGGTTTGAATTCTTTATCGAGAAAATTGCTCAGCAAGATTCAGATCGCAAATCTAACAGTATAGGTATGCGAAGATTTGATCCAGATTTTTACTTTTTTGTAGATAATATCTGGATATTTGCTAAAGATTTTTGGAAGAAAACTATCGCAAGTGGCTCGGTTGTCAATTAGGGGAAGATACTTCTCAGTTTCAATGAGTGATTGTTCTAAATCTTTGATTTGCTCTATTAGAAAGCCGTGTACGAGGTTTTCTTCAAAAAAACTATGAGGAGTCTGATCAAGAAAGGCTTGATAATTTTTATTTTTGAAGCACTCTTTTGCATATTTTCTCAAAAGGGGAATTTTTGTCCCAAGAATGGTTTTGGGATCAATGGTTGGAATGAGTTTTGCTACGAAAAGAGCATTTTTGGCGTCTCTAAAAGATAGAAGCTCTTTTCAGATTTCATTTTCCATAAATTTAAGATCTGATAAAATTATAATATTTATCCTTCTACTGGGCGAAAGCGTGGGATCTCAATGCCGTCTTTTTCGATAGTTTCAATGAAAAGAGTGAGCGGTCTTGCACGAAGTCTTGTCTCTCCAGAGCTTTCTGATTCTTCACAGTTTTTATAGATTACGAGCTCTTCTCCTGTTTCACTGTGCTTTGCTACGCCGATTACCTCACAGTGTTTCCCTTTGTAGTGTTGATAGAGTCCTGGTTTGATTTCAGTCATGTTGACTGTGTATTATAAGAGAGGTAAAAAAATTATAGCTTGTGTATTGATTCTTCTCCTGTTTTCATATCTTTTATTTTATAGATTCCTTGCTCTTTTTCTCCCTCTCCGCAGATAATGACAAAAGGGATCCCTTTTTTATCCGCATAGGCAAATTGTTTCCCAAGTTTATCAGGGTGAGGATAGTATTCAAAGGTATGCCCTTGTGATTTGAGGTGTGCAATGAGCGAGAGTCAGGTTTCAAAACTATTTTCAAAATTTACGATCAGGTAATCTGCAATAGTTTGCTGCTTTAATTCTGTTTCGTCAAAAATTCTGCTGAGAATTCTACTGATCCCGATACTTCCTCATACTCCGCAGTAATCTTGTCTTTTAGCGTCGATATATCAGGTAAGGTTGGCATATCTTCCTCCACCACAGATAGATCCAAGTGATGGCATTTGGTCGAAGGTTGCTTCAAAGATGGTTCCTGTATAGTAGTCTAGACCTCTGATAATCTTAGGATCAAATAAAAATTGTATTTCAATGTTAAGCGCTTTTGTGATTTTTTCAATCATAGTTATAACTGCATCCATTTCATACAACCCTTTTTTGAAAAGATTCATAAAACCTGTATCATCAAAAGAATTGCTTTTTATAGGAAAAGAAATATTAGGGTTTCGGCTACTTCAATTATGATACCAATTACTTCTTAAGTATTGATTAATCCCTTTTATATTCTGTGTATCTATACCTAATGCTTTAAGTTCTTTTTCAAATTCTTCTGTACTAATCTTATTAATTTTATCTATTAGGTTTGCTATACTTCTACTTTTTTTTTCATCACCTTCACTTACCATTCCTAGAAAAGCATTTACGATTTTTTTATTGTTGATGTGGAAGGTTACAGTATCATTTATGTTTGTGGACTGGATAATGTTAGTTAGCGTCTGGCCTAGTGTGGCAATGATTTCCGCATCATAGTAGAGGTAGTCCTTTTCTCCTTTCCAAATAACATCGATATCGCACTGAAAAAACTCTCTAAATCTTCCCTTTTGAGCTCTTTCTCCTCTCCAAACAGGTTGGATCTGATATCTTTTGAATGGGAAGGTGAGTGCGTGTTCTCGATCGAGAGTATATCTGGCAAAAGGTACTGTCAGATCAAAGTGTAAACCGTAATCCTTCAGATCAGAAGCCCCCTGACTCATACCGTAGAGTCCAAAGATTTGTTTTCAGGTTTCTTCTCCGTTTTTTGCGAGGAGGGTAGTGTTTTTTTCGACGGCAGGAGTATGAATATGGGTATATCCAAATTGTTTATAGTTGCGAGTGATGATCTCTGTTATTTGATCGAAAATGAGTTGTTGAGCGGGACTATATTCGGGGAAACCGCTTGGACGAAGCTCGGCCATAATGATGGATAAAAAGGATAAAAAAGCTGAATTCTAGTGTATTGATCTGAGCTGGAAAATCAATTAAAAAAAGACGAACGATTAAGTTCGTCAGCTTTTTTTCTCTTTGGAGGATGAGCAATAAAACTTTGTGTTATTACTCAAGAGTAAGGAAATCCTTTTTTTCCAAGAGTTCTTCTGCAAGTGCTAGTTTGTTTGCAGATTGTGCATAAAGCGTGTAAAGTGTTTCACCAGCTTTAACTTTATCATTGAGTTTTTTATGCAAATAAACTCAGGCGCTGAGATCTCCAGGGGCTCCAAGAGTTCTAGCGATGCTGTTGAGATATTTCATATCGATAGCAGATATTGTCCCTGAATTTTTGGCTGTAATTTCCATTGTGTTTGGAGCAAGTTCGAGTTCTTCGGATCAGATTTTTGGATTTTTCCCTTCTTGAGAGCTAATTATTTCTTGCATTTTTTCTCGAGTAGCTCAAGAAGTAAGCTGAAGACTGACTTTTTCGAGTGCTTGGTCGTAGGTTTCACAGAGTCCACATAAAACGACAATATGTGCAGCTAATTCAAGGGCTTTTTGCTCTAGATCATGCGGACGAAGTTTGTGCTGTTGTAATACCCTAAGGACTTCTCTCACTTGCAAAACAGCTCCAATCCCATTTCCAATTGGTTGTTCTGCCTTTGTTAAGATAACTTGAGTCTTGATATCGAGATACTCTCCGATATTTTTGAAATGTTGAGCAATTCTCTCAGCGTCAGCTTGAGTAGATACTTTTGCAGTTGGTCATACTGGAATATCGATGAGGCAGTGATTGATTCCCATAGCGTAGTTTTTTGCCATGATAGAGGAGATCATTCTTGCGTATGGCTCCATACCCAAAGGAGCAGATACTTTGATGATTCTATCGTTTGCTGGAGCAAGGTTGAGATTGCCATTTCGGGCAAGGCAACAACCATTCTGATCAATCAGCTTTATGATCTCTTGTTTGGTGAGTTCTGATTTCATCAAAACTTCAACACATTCTCCAGTTGCAGCTGGTGAAGTAATGGATTTAGAAAAAGTTTTTGGAATGGTAATTCCGAGTGATGCCAAGAGCGGTACGATGATCATTGTGGTTTCATTTCAGGAAACCCCTCCGATACAATATTTACTCGCTACAATGCCAGGAAAGCGGTACATATCTCAGGTATAAGCAGTTGCCTTGGTAGTGTAGGCGAGTTCTTCTGGGTCAGAACTATAGAAAAAACTTGTCGCTGTATAATAGGCTAAAAGCAGATCTGAGAGTTTATTGTTTTGCATATCTTCGATGATAGCATTGATTTCTTCTCTGGAGAGTTTTCCTCAGAGGAGCTTTTTTCTGATGGCTTGGAGAGAGAGGGGATTATTCCTAACGAACGAAACGAGGACATTATCTCCTTCCATAATAGGATATTCAGAGATGAGTTCCTGTGATGCCCCGATAGTCCCTGGTTTGATCTCATCTGAAAGTGAGACATCTACAACGTATTCTTGTTTATTGCGGACGAGGGAGACTTTATCTGTTGCAGAGATACCGTAGGCAGCGGCTTCTTGGGTATTGAGGACCGCGATGATCCCTTCTCCGTGAGATAGAGGAAGTACTTTGATTTTTCAGCTGAAGATTTCCATAATGATAACTTTGATTTATGATGATAAAAGGTGCTTTTTAGCTGCTGAATTGTTGTTCAAGAGCTTTTAATTCAGGTTCTTCTTTTTTTCTTGCGTTAGCTTCGATCACTCTTGGATAGAGGTTTTTGATTTGTTTATGAAGATTTTGATAGCCTGGTTTTTGAAAGAAGTTTGGATCGTTGAAATTATTTATGAGAGGCTCAATCTTTTGCAAGTCAAGGATTTTGAAGTCAGATCCTTTTCCTTCGAGAGACTTTTCAAAGAATTTGAGCAAAATCGAAAGTCAAAATTCAGCTTTTTCGTCTTTTTTTCTTTCTGATGGATTTTTGAGCTTTTTGAGTTCGAGTTGGTTGGTGATGAGGGTAAAGAGATCTTGAGGAGAGTTGATTTTGAGTTGATCGAGTGATGTCATATTTTCAGGGTGAGCTTTGATGTTTTGTGGAGTATCACGAGAAAATTTTGCTTTGTCCCTGAGAATTTGCGTGAATTTTTGAAGATTTTGTACTTGAGATGAGGAAAGTCGTGGTGTATTGAGTGTATTCAGAAGAGGTTGTAAAGTCTGGTATAGGACTGGGTTCTCTTCCTGTTTGAGATTAAGGTTCTGGTCTGAGTTAAAGGTGTTGATAATATCTTGAGCGATTTTGGTCTTTGTGTTCTCTTTTTGAATAATTTCTTTTACAGCATCGGTTTCGAGTTCTCAGACAGAAAGGTCGATATTTGATTGCATCCCATTTTTGATAATTTTTGATAGTTCTTCATTGGATCTTGGTTTCTCTGTATTGAGAAAGGATAGATTTTGTGCTTGCTCTGTGAGCTGTGCGTAACTAGGAATATGATGAAGTATGGTATATTTCCCCTGAAATCAGAGTTTTAGCTCTTTTTGATTGAGGTCGATAGAGTTTAGGTTTGGAGTAGAAATATTTCAAGTATCCGGTCTATAGTAGTATTTGATACCGTCAATAGAGCTAAATTCATAGTAATGGACTCAATTATTAAGGGTAATAAGTTTTTGTGAACCTTCGAGCTGGACTCCCATTTTCCTCAAAAAATCTGTCCCAGCACGGACAACTGTTTCTTTGGCTGAGATTTTGAGAGTCTGGGTCAAGAGTTCTTTTTGTGCTGTGAAAACTTGAGCTTTTTCAGGTGAGCTTTCTCGTGCCTTATTGAGGGCTTCAAGTTCTTTTGTGGATATTTCTCAGCTGAGAACTGTTTTTATGGCTGATTCTTTGGTGGGGAAGGATAAGGAATCCTGATTTTCCTCTTCAGAATTGGATTCTGAGTCAGAATTTTTTTCTTGTTTATTTTCAATTTTGATAGCACCTTGCTTGATGAGTCTATCAACGAATGCTCAAGCGGATTTTGTGAGTTGGTCTTCGGGGATCATATTGTCGATCATATCATCATCAATGTGATCAAACGAGTCTTTTGTGAGCTCGGCAGTGGCTTGTTGTTCTTGTTCTTGTTGGGATTTTTTATATTCGGAACCTGTGCTTTTAACTGAGTTGTTTGCGTTTTTGAGAAGTGGGTTTTCTTCCGGGTGTGCTTTGTAATAGGCTGTGGTTTTTTGCGTATCAAAGACAGAGGCTTGCATACGATTTTTTAAGCTTCTTTCAATGATACTCGTATTGTATTTTGGTCTGGTTTTAAGGATATGCTGGAGTTTGCTAATGATACCATTATCGATAAATTTTTGATTATCCTTAAAATCTTCAAGCAATTGTTTTGCAATGGTATTTGTTTGTTTTCATCGGATTCCATCGACTTTGATGGATTTGTCGTTATAGTAGACTTGACCAATAACTTGGAGAATTTTGTTGGTTCCTTGTGGTGACCTTGCTCCTTTGAGTGCGGAGATGATGAGTTCCTGACGGTTGAGGAAGCCGTTGGTTTCTTTTGATTTGAGATTTGCTTGGTCGTTGGCTTCCTTGATTGAATTTTCATCAGAAAAATCTTCGATTTGCTTAAAGGAGTCAAGTTTGATTCCTTGGTTGTTTTGAGAAGAGGAGAGGAGTGCGGTATGAAATCGTTCTGGTGAATTCTTAGAAAGTTTATTTATAGAATATTGTTCTCGTGCTTCATAGATTTGATCAATAGTTGCTCCTTCGGGAACTGTGAATTTTCCTGCTAAATAATCGTCGATACAAGCTTCAAAAGTCAGATTTCCAACTGATTCTTTTTTTGCATTGATTTGAGTAAGGTCGGATTCGGTAAGTTTTCAAGCATCTTTTCAAGTGAGTTTGGAGGCATGTATATGAATTTTTTGATTGATCCTATTTTCGTTCAGGATTGCTCTCGAATTCTCAAAAGTTTTTATCTTAAGGATGGGTTGAATTCAGGCAATTGAAGTAGTTAAATTTGATATATCAAAATTGCTGAGTTTTTGATTTTGGAGTTTTTTGATGTTTTCGATAATATTTTTTATTTCTGTTGGAATATTTGTAGAGTCAAATGTGGTATTTACAAGATCTGGATCGAGAAGTTTTCGAGTTTCAAAGAGTTTTTCTTGATTGACTTCTTTGTTGTCCATAAAATTTTTTGCAAAATTATCGAGTGTTTGCAAAAGATTTTGTACTTCTGGACTTTTGAGTTGGGATAAAAGTTCGTTGCTTTTTGGTGGAAATAGTGATTCTAATCCTGGGAAGTCTATTTTTAAACTATTAAGTTTATCAATGAGTTTCTTGTTTTCTTCCTGTTCTTGCTGTTTTTTTAGTTCTTTTTGTTTTTCAGTATCAGCTTTTGCTTGCTCGGATTTATCCGTTGCGTTTTGCCCCAGGTTCTCTGTCCCTTGCAGTGTGGTGGTTTTTGTCTCTGTGGAGTTGTCGTAGGATTTTGAAAATTCTGGGGTCATTTTCACGATACAAGAGGATATAAAAGTTTCGTAGCTAATTTTAGTGATTTTAGTGATTTTGTCAAATTTGAGCTTTGGTTGAATGAGTTTTTCTTTTGCAATTAAGGGGAAAAACGATATATTTAATCAGAATTTTTATTTTTTTTGATACAAGGAATGCATTTGAGAGAAGAACTTGAGGCTCGTGGATTGCTCTATCAGACTACAAATGAGGCGTTTTTTGATTTGTATGATCAGGGAGGAGAGAAGTTTTATTGTGGTTATGATCCTACGGCAGACTCACTTCATCTTGGGCATTTTTTGACCTTTATGGCGGCGGTAAATTTTATGAAGAGGG
>ERZ773018.121-NODE-121-length-53497-cov-7.813854_pt1 | contig 53497 bp, 47 predicted proteins | sample MGYA00580840_ERZ773018 | MGnify/ENA primary metagenome ERZ773018 (study PRJEB29015, sample SAMEA2738125) | human oral metagenome | biome: human oral; feature: human-associated habitat; material: saliva | place: China | collected 2256 ... | reverse complement strand
TCAACAAACTCAGAAAAAAGCAACGATTGACTATTTAACAAAATGGTTTCTGGAGCAAAGGAAACTGTCTCTAGTATTTCAGACAAAATTTCCACTGCAGTAGATAATACTAGCGAACTACTCAGAGATTTTTTCTGATCAGTTTCAAGACTTGTAAGCATTGATGGTGTTCCTCCTAAGCAGATCCCTATTCTCAAGGCTACTCTCGAATGATGACAAAAACTTTTCGATAAGCTCTATGAATACGGATGAGAATGAATAGGAAAAACTATTGACTGTTCTCACTTAGTATCTTTTGCTTTGAGAGCAGGAGGGATCTTAAACCAATATTTAAACTCTGCAGCTCTTTATCAAAAATTTTCAGGAAATAAAATTGCAAAACAAAGTACAAGAGCTGGAGACTTGATGTTTTGGGGAAAATGAGGTGGTTGACATGTGGAAATAGTAGTGTGAAAACCGTATCAAAAAGAAAAGAATGGTAAATTGGAATGGTGTGTTAAGACGCTATGATCCTCTATCGATACTACTGGCACAAGTCCTATGTATAATATCGATGGTACTCCAAGCTCTAAAAAGAATGGAGTTGCCTATAGAGAAAGAGTTATTCAGGACAGGCACCAATTCCTTAGACCGCAATACGAAAAACTCGTTGCAGAAAATCAAAAAAAGAAAAAATAACTCATTTTTAATCATAGAACAACCAAAAAAAGAAAAAAGCACATAAATTGTGCTTTTTATAAAAAAGAAGTAGAAAATAACTAAAGTCAACTTTCTTCATTTTGATTAAAAACTTCATCAAATTCTTTCTGAGCCTTTTTCTTCTCTTTTTCATCTAAGATCTTTTTTTCATAATATTTAGCAAGGCCTCAAAGTGAGGTTTCTCTATACGCACTACAAAGATCTCTTCCTGTCTCAAGCATCGTTTGAACCACTTCATCAAAACTAATGGTATGGCTTCCATCTGTAGACATACAATAAAGTGCTGTATTGAGTGATCTAGTAGAGACAATTGCATTTCTCTCGATACAAGGAATTTGTACAAAACCTCCTACAGGATCACAGGTCATACCAAGATGATGCTCGAGTCCGCTTTCTGCAGCATATTCAATCTGCTCTATACTTCCTCAGAGGAAGTATACTGCCATCGCAGAGGCCATACTACAGGCCGATCCTATTTCGGCTTGACATCCTCCTTCTGCGCCAGAAATTGTCGCATTATGTTTGATGAGATTCCCAATCAAGCCTCCAATCGCCAATCCTCTCAAAACTTGTTCCTCACTTAGATGGTAGGCTTCTTCCATAGCCTTGAGCATGCCAGGGATTACTCCTGATGAACCACAAGTAGGAGCTGTTACAATAACTCCTCCATTTCCATTTTCTTCGGATACTGCCAAAGCATAAGCAAACATTTTATTGGTCATGAATAAAGGATCGTCCTGAGAAGTCACCTTTTCATACATTTCTTTTGCTCTTCTCTTTAATTTTAAAGGTCCAGGTAGGACGCCATCATTGGTCAAACCTCTCTGAATCGCTTCATTCATTGCTTGATAGATTATTCTCAAAAAATTCCAAATTTCCTTCCCTTCATAATATTCTACATATTCCCAAAGTTCTTTATTGTTTTCCTTACATCGCTCCATAATTGCTTCTAGACTGCGATGTGGATAGGTTTGTTGAATTGATACAGTCTTTTCTCCTATTTCTTCGATTCCCTTAATGGTTCCTCCTCCTACTGAAAAAACAATCCAATCCCCCAATTCTTGATTATTTGAATCAAAAGCAATAAACCTGATTCCATTTGTGTGAAATTCGTGTACAAAGTTTGGTTTCCAAATGATTTCTACTTCCCTTGGTTTCAAGGTTTCAATAATAATCCAATCTGTCAAATGTCCCTTCCCCGTAGCAGCCAAGCTTCCCCAAAGCTCAACAATAAAATGATCAGCATTTGGAAATTTCTCTAAAACCGTCATCGCTGCTTTCGCAGGCCCCATAGTATGAGAACTTGAAGGTCCACGCCCTATTTTATATAACTCTCCTATTGTATCCATTATCTTATTTTTTTCTATCAGGTAAAAACTCATACCTTAAACTTCCTAAAAAGGACATCAAAAAAGTTGTACGATATCAAGAAATATCATGATTTTTTATTCTTCATGAATAATTTGTTGAATATTTTATTGTTCAAAATTGGTCATAATTGAACATACTTGTACCTCTCCTTTATAAGGATGGGTATACAATACTTTAGAACAAAAACGAAGTTCCTTAGGAGTAGAATCCCCACATTTTTTTCCTCACAAACTTGTACTACTACCATTTTTACATCATTTTAAAAGCTCTCAATCTTCCTTACCCTGTAAAGAACCGATAGTAATAGCTCTATAATAAGATCATAAAGAAGTTGGTGTAATATTGACTTTATACATATCATTTGGATTTAAAGAATCTGTTCCTTGTAATTTTAATCACGTTAAATTTTCAGATACAAGATATTGGGATCATGATTGTAATCGATCTATTTTATCACAATCTTCATTGTTTTGATCAAGCGCAAGATTTGCTATTCGGCACTCATTTTTTTTGTCGGACCACCTTCTCCAATTACTATTACGAAGGTTATATACTGCTTCTATGCCTTCTTTTGCAAGATTGAGAGCTACAGTTCTTTGTGCTGTCTCTGAAAGGTAACGATGAGATTCGCTCATACCTTTGATAATTAAGATTAATCCCGTTGAGATTACAAAAATTACGATTAACATTTCTACAAGCGTAAAACCCTTTTTCCTCATTTTCTTTCCTCAATCTAAAAATTAATTTCGAGTATATAAAGATCTCAATCTTTTGCAAATCTTTTTCTCAGAGTCAGCTTTCGAATTTTTTCTTGCATTCAGAAAAGCTTTCACTAGACTAGTGCTGATCTCTCTCAATTTTCTTATTTATAAAAAATAAAATTCTGATGCTAGATTTTGATAAACTTATTTTGGAGGCTCGCGATGAAGTTTCCTCTTTCCTTGATCAGAATCCAAAGGGAACAGTTCTGATTTGGTGAGCAACTGCAACGGGGAAAACTAAACTTTCGGTGCACCTTTCTCAGTTTTTTGATATGGAAGTAATTAGCAGCGATAGTAGGCAGATTTTTCGCAAAATGGATATTTGAACAGACAAAATTAGTCCTGAGATTAGAGCACAAATCCCCCATCATCAAATTGATATCGTAGACCCAGATCAAACCTATACCGCAGGGCAGCGAAAGGAGGATTCTGATCGTATTTGTGATCAAATTTTAGAAAGGGGAAAAGTCCCTTTTATCGTAGGGGGGACAGGGCTTTATATAGATACGATTTACAAAAACTTTTCTATGCCTGAGTGCCCTCCTGATCTAGATTTAAGAGCTGAATTAGAACAAAAAGAATCACAAGAAGCCTGATATCTTTATCGTGAGCTTTCTAAAATTGATCCAGATGAAGCTCAAAAACTTCATCCAAATTCTATCAGGTATCTTATCAGAGCATTAGAAATTTTTTATAAAACTGGTAAAACCAAAACAGAGGGGTATATTCAACAACCAGTTCGTCATCCACTTTTGATGCTTGGACTTTGGAGAGATAAGGAATCGACAAACCAACTTATCAATGCAAGAATTAAAGAAATGTTAAAAGGCTGACTTATCCAGGAGGTTCAGGGGCTTTTGGATCAAGGATATCTTCCAGGAATGCAGAGTTTACAAACGATTGGTTATAAGGAGGTCGTAGCATATCTTCAGTGAGAATATCCCTTTGATAAGATGGAGGAGCTTCTTAAGAGAAATACCCATCATCTTGCAAAAAAACAGAGAACGCGATTTAGAAAATATATTGCAGAAGGACTCCAGAATCCCAAAGAAAATGTTACTTATAAAGTTCGAACTTTGTAAAAAAATTCTTTTTTCTATTTTTCTTTTAAATAAGTCTAATCTTTTGCACTCTAGTCTATAATAGAAGCTAAAGATCTCGTCTAGTCTTTACATTCTGAGGTTTTTTAACATTCAAATGTTGTGAATCTCAGGTTTTTTGATACTCAAGAATTTGATCCCAATAAGATACCCTACCAAAACTCTTTCGTTGATCAATCTCTCTAATTCTATAATCAACTCCTTCACTTTCTAAAGGAGCACCCAAAAGATTAAAACCATCTTTATTCTTTGATGCACCAATTGTCTTAATCATTTTTTTACCATTTTGAAAAAAAGGCTTATCTACTATCATTTCAATGTGATAAACAAAGTTATGTTCAGTCTTTCCTGGCTCCTCATGCCAAAACATAAGATCTCCTTGCTGTACCTCTTCTAAAGGAATAAGCTTAGCATCAGCAAAAAACTCTACGGTCCTAAAACGAACTTCAAAAACGATACCTAATTGAGAGAAAAGCCACAAAATGAAGCCTGAACAATCAAATCAATTTTTGTCCTTTCCTCATCGCACATAAGGAATTCCAATACACTGTTCTGCATCTACAATTATTTGTTGAAAAAGATCTTGTTGGTTCATAGTCCTTTTAATAAAAATAAAATATTAATTTAAAATTTCTGATTTTTTTAAATATGTAGAGTCTGGATAGTAAGCAAACAATAAAGAATCTCCTTTGATCATATTCAAAATTGGGACATCTAATTCTGGGAGGGTAAAACAGCCCTCACTCTGATCTATTCCAGCGGGATGGATAAAGATTCCACGCCTTCTCGCATTATCATTGGATGACTCGATACCACTTAAAAGCAATCCACTTCGATCCTTGGTCCTTGCCTTTTGAATCTCTAGTGGTGTTCTATAAAATCATAGACTGGTCTGATTACTCCCAATCTCATTGGAAAACAAAGTCGCAAATTCTCCTCAAGATTTCTTTCCATGTCAAGTCTGCACTGCAAACTCTACTCTATTTTTCTCCATATTGAGGACAAAGAATCTCTTTTGAGTATTAGACTTTGTAAGATCCACGATCGTAAGATATTTCGGATTTCAGAGATCAGACTTTAACTTTTTATAGCCCTTCATCGCATAAAAAAATGGTAGAAAGTCTGGTCTCAAACCTCATCGTAATTGGACATACTTACATTTTATAAAAACATATTCCTTAAGTTTTTTCATGAGAAGAAAAAAGTATAAAGTCTGATTCTTTATACTCTTTTTTAATTAGAAGTAAAGTCTAACTAAAATTTTGCTATTCCCATACTATAAGAAAAATCCAAAATTCCACAAAAAAGCTAAACAGCATAAAAATGCCCCTTAAAAACTTTTCTAATTTTCATATAATCTTCTAACTTTTTAGGCTCAGTAGCATCCGTTCAAGGAACCTTAATATAAGGATCTAATACCATCCACTCTCCAGTTTGATCTCTAAAAGCAACCGCCCTATGACCATATTTAGATTTAGAATCTGGATAAATATCTGCTACATTTACATCTTTCATTGCATCAAAATCAGCAATAGAAAGAGGTTTCCAATTTCAATTTGGTCTTTCTTCTTTTTTTGAAATAGGTAGCGATGCTCTATACTCTTGCTCTATTGGCTTAGACGTTGATGCATCCCAGGCATTACCTGAAGGGAAAGTTAATCCAAATTTTTGTGCATTAAATTTTGCTGTTGCTGCACAAAGCGTCACTCATGTTTTTGGGTTTTTACGTGCTGGTGCAGAATGGATCTTTGCAACATCAAATCCTTCTACTCTTCATAAATTTTCTTTTTTTTCCCTAGAAACAACCAATCAAGAATCCAAATGATTAAAAGTATTGAATTGTGAGGACTGAGATAATTCTTTAGCCTCCTCCATTCCATCTCCATTGTCTATATTCTGATTTTCCTCTGTTACAGAAGATCACTGGTTTTCCTTTGGTTCCTCCCCTACTCCAATTTGAGATTTCAATACAATAAGCTCATCTTCAGTAGAAGCACTATTAAGTTTTTCCCTAAATTCCTTTAACTCTCCTGAGAATCAAGACATAAAATCGATCATTTTTCCTACCGCAGCATCATGAAACTGATCTGTAAATCAATCATCAATCAGATAATCCAAAACCTTATCTTCCGCTACAGTAATAAGAATATCTGGTTTTTCTTTTTTTAATTTTTTAACATATTCTCTTGCAATTTCTTTCCTTAACATCTGTAATTTTGCTTCAGTTTCTGGATCTTCATTCAAAGAAACAATAATATCTTTGACAGAATCTAATACATTCATCTCATTACTATTACATTATTAAAATTATTTTATCATCTCTGTAAGCCAGGAGGCAATCTTTTTTGCTACAGCATCATCTTTTGCTATTGGGCATCGCTCTTTGAGCGTATCTTGAGAAATAATCTCAGTATCACTTCAAAACATTCCCTGATTTTTAGCTACTAATGCATCATGAAGTCCTTCTATCTCAAAAGCAATTTCAACCCTCTTATACGTTTTCTTTATCCAATTGGCAAAGTTTGCAAGTCGGAGAGCTTCTTTGAGAGATAATCATAAATCAAGTTTATCAAGATAAAACTTCCCTGATTTTTCTGCAAGTTTAATCGTATGTCACCAAGATTTAAGAACAGTCCTCTCAGGATCATAGATTATATTTCCTCTTTGATTTTGCCATACAATATTTGGGCTTGTTGCCTCAATTTGTTCTTGGAGAGGATTTATTTGTTTGATTGTCTCTTTTTGTGAGTTAGGCATTACTTTTACACGCACTGGAGACTCTTTCAAGTTTTGAATTTTTTGAGTATCAAGAATAGAAATATTTGGAAGTTCCAAAAGCCTCTTTCTAATTTTTTCAGTCAAATCCTTAGGGTTTGACAATGCAGAAATTGCATCTGTATCTCACCAATTTCCCCCTACCTTGATAGTAATAACCTTTCAGTCACTATTTTTTCCCAATAGAGATTCAGAAATCATTGTTGATAAAATCAGTTTAGAAGCCTGATGTCATACCGCTTTTTCTTTTGGATCTTCGGATTTTCGAAGTTGCTCAATAGTTTTTTCTCAGATTTTTTGCGTTTTTATGGAGGAGAGATAATAATCCTTAACCTTTGCATTTTGCAAATAAGGGAAGGAAGTTATTTTTTTCTCATCAAAAGTCCCATCAGCAGAGAAGAAATCTCACTCTCCATAAAACAATGCTGCATTGTAAAGTGCAAAAGAATCAACATCATTAGTCTTAAAATTGGTCAAGGAAAGCATGATTCCTAGATAAAGATTCTCAAAATAAGTTGCAAAACTTTCATACTGTTTAAGAATTTCTGATGTTCCCACAACACTAGCGTCATAATAAAGGATATCTGTCTTAAACTTTTCTCGTTCTTTATATTTATCCGCAATCAAAACCTCAATCTCCTTTGGCATATCTAATTCATCCTCTTTTGAAAAACTGGATTCCACCTCCTGAAGCTGTAAAAGCTGTTGATGTGCCGCATCTACACGTGCAATCAAAGCCTGCTCCTCATCTGAGAACTGTTCACGCTGTGGAGAAAGATAAGAAACTTCAGCATTTAGCATTTTTTTCTCATTTAATTCTGACTTAAGAACCAATGTTTCAAGCTTACCATTTTTCATAGTGAAAAACTGCCTTTGGAGATCTCAAAAACCCGCTTTCTTTGCCTGCAAAAGTAAATAGTAAGGGAGCTCTATATACTTACCTCCTTGAGTATTTTTGGAAACAAAAGCAGAAATCTGATTTTTGATCTCATTTTGTTTCTCAACAGTACGATAAGAGAGTTCTGACTTTAGAAGTGTACGGATCTTGTTTTCAAATTCCTTTTGAAGATTCTTATCAATATTCTCTGTCGGAGTATCAATACTAGATGTTGAGGTTTTGAACTCTTTTTTCATGATTTGCTCTACTTTTACATCAAGCTGACTTGCTGGGAATCCTGAAACCAATCTCGTATCAATACCGCCATCTATCAACCAGTCTTTATTAAGCTTTCGCTCACTAGAAAAGTAAATTCCATGATTATTTGCAACATCTTCAGAGTAAAATTGCATCAACTGTGCTTTATCATTTTCTCCTGTATATCCATATAGTTCACAAGCAAGTCTATACAAAACATTTTGCATTGGATCATCGGAAATATTCAGGTTTCATCTTCTTTCTTGTCTATTTTCTACAATAGTTGCAACATCTTCCTTTCAAATTTGTGGATATTGCGCCTGAGAGAGATCAAAATCCTTACGCAAAAGGTTTTCGACAAAAGCTACATTCTTATTGGAATCTGGGATCTGAAGACGATCAAACCCGTCTCAAGCAATCAGTTTCTCCCAGTCTTGCATTGCCTTTACAAGTTTCACATTTTCAGTATAGTTCTGATCTTTTTCATCCTCTGAAAGGAGAGAAGAAAGGTCTGAAGTAACAAGGATCTCCTGATAAAGTTCAGGATTTGTTTTTTCTAAATTTTGAAGTTTTTTTACTTTTTCAGGACTAAACTCCTTAAAATACTCTTTTTGATAAAGGTCTAAATTCTGATTAAAATTAAGGTCCGTATTCCATTTATTCTGCGATTTTAGCGTTTGATACACTCTAGATTGATTAACCAAATTATCCAAATACTGCATTCCTCCTCATTTTTCAATCTTCCTCACAACATCTCCGCTCTCAAAAAATGTTTTAAGATAATCAAATCTCTGCTTAACCTTTTCTTCAACCTGTTTTCGCTCTAAATCAAATCTTTGTCTTTCTTGCTGAGAAAGCCCTGACTCAAAATCAGCTTTCTTTTTTCCACTTTGAAGATAGGAAAATAAAATTTGACTAGATCCTGATAAATCACCATTTTCTAGTTCATCTATAAACAACGTTGACCAAATAGCATCATTAAGGGATTTAGCCTTTTGTGTAAGTTCTGGTGCTCAGAGTTTTTCATTAAGAGTAGTGTTTCAATTCTCTTTATTGTAAAGTCATTGAAGAATAGTCTGATTGAGTTGAGACCTCTTTTGACGTAAAAAATCTTCCTTATTTTGCAGATAAAAATCTTTTACATCAAAATATAAGGTATCTACACCGATTGCAGCTGCGGCTGTTAGTCCACCAACTCAAACCCCAATCAAAGTACCAATTGGACCTCATACACTTCACAAAGAAGTAAACATCAATAATGCTTCTATTGCTACAGAAGCAACTCCTATACCTAATTGTACATTTGCTCTAGTATATTTATTAGACGCACGTATTTCATTGACCTTTGCTATAAGATCCGCTTCTTTATTATCTTCAAGATATACAAATATATCAAATCAAAGACATGCCATATCAAAAAGCATCGCTCCTTTGAACGTTTTAATAGCTCTACTAAGTTTTGTCCCACGAGAAAGCAGTGTACACATAGACTCTAATTCTGCTTTTGAAGCTGCTTTACTAAAACTTGCAACAAGATCATCACTTACATCCAAAATATTCTCTGATTTGAGAATTGTCTGAATAGCTGATGGCTCTTTCCCAATAAGTTTATCTGAGAGACGACTAATTTGCTTAAGTGTCTTTGGATCTAATTTGAGCTGGGAAAGTAGCTTACTTGGAATTTTTCCACCAAGTGAATCTCGCACTTTAAGTAAATCTACCGTCTCTTTATCAAAATTTGAAAACCCCTTTGAAAGTTCATCTATATTCTTATCTAAAACCTTAAGTTGCTTAGAACTAAGACGAGATTCTAAAGCATTCCTTTGTTTTTTCATCGTTTCCAAGGCTCAATTGAGTTGCTCCTTGATTTGTTCTGGAGAAAGCTTTTTTACGAGGTTTCTTGTCTCATATCCCCTAATAATCCTATCAAGACCAAGAGTTGCTCAAACTCCAGCCGCCCCAGCAGCAACTCCCATAGCCATAGACTTTTCATGTGATTCCTTCTCTGATTCTTGAGTATGTTTTTCTTTTTTATCATGTGATAAAAATTGAGGATCTGATTTTTGATGTGGATCTCAAGCAACTTCCCCTGCTTGTAAATCTGCTTGCATATTTTCTTGATTACTAGACGAGCTTGAAGCTAAAGTTTGAGGAGTCTCTTTGACCTGTATTTTGGTGCCAGTTAAAACCTCATTTTTCAACGCTTGAAGTTCTTCTTCTGTTTTCCTGGTCTCAATCTCTGTTCTCTTTTCCTTCATGAAAGCAAAAATCTGATTTGCGATGTCTGGTGTCACAAAATTGATAATATTCTTCCACCATCAGAATTCCTTGACCTCATCAAACTTCTGAGGAAGATCAATTTGTCAGATAAGAACTTTTTTAACATCATCTTTAATTGGCAAAAGGACAAGCGACTTTAGAAATCCAAGTTGCTCTTTAAAATCATCCAAATATTTATCCGAGATCTCTGACTTTAACTGTTCTATAGCTACCATTTATCAAATTCAAAACAAAATAAACTTATGTCAATTTCGAAAAGATTTTTACTGCTGATTTAACTACTGCAAGAAAGTCATCAGCATTTTTAAGAAGATTTTTCTGTGTCTTTGCCACCTTAAAAGTATCTGCAAGCGCCTCAAGTGCATCATCAGCAACTCAGGTACCCTTTCCCTTAAGAGAGAGAATTGCCGCATCATCTAACTCTTTAATAACAGTATCAAGGTTTTTTTCAATTGCTTTTCAATGTGCATCGAGAAGCTTTGAAACAAACTTTTGTCCTTCAAGTTTACTAAGATTGTGAAGTTGTTCTGCTGCATAAGTCAGATTTTTACCTTTTTTGAAAATACTTAGAAGTTCTTCAGATTTCGCAATCTCAGCTTCCGTTTTTTTGAGAACACTATCCCTAAATTCAGTCAAAGCAGCAATCTTTTTTTCAATCTGAGCTTTTTTTGCTCAACTAGCTTGAGCAGCATCATTTTCAAGAACTTTTAATTCATTATCAAAATCTCTCTGAACCTGTTTATATACATTTGAATTTCTTGCTACATGTTCTACAACCTCACCAGCAGTATCTGCAGCATGCGCTCCTGTCTGTGTTGCAACTCTTGATTCAACACGATCAACCGTTGTTCTGAGTTTTTCAATTCCCCCATTTTCAGAAATTACAAGCCTAATTTCATTTCCATTATCAAAGTTTTTAATTACTCTTTTATAAAGTTCTGGATCTTGTTTTAATTCTTTGAGAAAAGCATCAGTGGCTTTTGTTTCTGAGACATATTTATCAAAGATCTTTTCTACTACACTAAAATCCCCTTTTCTAGAAGCTGGTAATTCAAAATAATTACTCCAAATCTTTTCAGATTTTGCACTAAACGATCACCATATCTTTCCTTGCATAACATCAGCTGCTTTAGAAAGTTTGAGATCACCACGCTTTAATGCTTCCATAAGCTTTTCTGGACCCTTTTCTCACTTAAATTCAGTCCAACTTAAATAACGACGAGGCATTCCATAATGTATCTTATCTACAAATCTTTGAGTAGTCATTGAGTTAGAAACAAGCTTTTTCCCACCTATCCACGCTAATGAGGCAGGAAGTGTAGCAACCGTGATTCAAGTTTTAATCATTCTTTTTCCCATTGTCTTAGATCAAACAATATAGACAACTCAACCAACAACCGTAAGAGCAACCCCAGTTCAAAGAGCAGAAGAAGCCAAGTAAGAAGCTGCATCTACCCATTCTCCTCCCAAGAGAGCTTCTATACTTCTTTTCAGATTTCCTAACGAATCCAAACAAAAACCAGGAATTCTATAGATAACATTCCCATTTTCATCAATATCCTTATGGATTGTAGAAGCACCAAGCATTATTTCCTTTTTAAGGGCAAGCATATTATTGATAGAATCAGAAAGAGCAAAAATCTGATTTTGATCAAGTTTTCATTCTTTTAGTTTGGTTTGAGCTTCCCTAATTTTTTGTTTGTAAGAGTCAAAAATCTTTTCTAGTCCTGATTTTTCTAAATACTCACGAATCGCAGAGTCTTGAGTATTCAATAAATCTCCATAAATATTCCAAACAGAAGCCTCTGCAGCATCATAAATTTTATCATCGACCTCCTTAATAATAGCATCACACGATGAAGTCAGTTTTTTCTTTTCTTCTTCTGTTGGTACTTGATTGGCAACCTTTTTTTCTGCTAAAGATTGCAGAATGTCTTTTTCTCCCTCTTTGGCTCAAAGAAGAGCTACTCTCTCTTTATTAAGAGTTTCTGTCTCTGCTTTGACATAATCAGAAGCCTGTGCATCAAAAATTCCCTTTTCTTGTAAAATTTTAGTACTCGATCTAAGAGGAGAAGACATAAAAGCCTGATATTGCGCATCATTCATAATATACTTTTCACGGAGATCATCATCTGAAAGAAGATCCTCTTTTGCTTTTCCTGTTGCTGTCGCTTGTTCTGTAGCAATTTTATCGATCAATTGTTCCTTTTTCTCCATTAAATAACTTTGCACTCTAATAGACTGACGAAAGAAATACTGCAACTCCCTCTCTGCCTGCTGATTTTCAGCCTTCCACTTTTCCAGCTTTTCTTCTGCAGAATCTGAGGAATTTGCAAATGGAGCCCAAGAAGGCAACTTGGACAGATAAGAAGCAATAAATTTATGTACAAAATCTGTTCCTAGATTTTTTACATACTGCATCATTGAATTTAAACCTCCACTTATCGCATTTTTCATAGAACTATTTTGTCCTAAGATCGCATCAACCGTTCCAAATTTATCGTCCAGACAAAAAGGAATTACCCCTTTGTATAGTTTTGTATTTTCTGACTGCTCTTTGGAGATTCTTGCCATTTCAAGATCATCTTGATATCCTGCTGCCAGCTCTGGCTGATAAAGAGCAGTATAAAACTGATCAATATTGCCTCACAATGCTTCATATCTTTCTGCCTCTTCTGGATGGTTTTTCATAAAATCCTCATAATTTTCAAATTTTTCTTTATCCGTTTTATCTGCTTCAGTTCACCACCATCAAAACCATTTTCCTAAATAATAACCTGCCGTTCCAGCTCATACTCCAATTCATGTCCATTTAATAAATTTTCACCACCCCGTTTTCCAAAAACTCTTTTTCTCTTTTTTTTCTCAAGCTTCTGAGTCTTCTGATTCAGACTTTTTATCTTTTTTATCTTTTTCCTCTTCCTCATCATCTCAGAACATTCGGTTCCAGGCCCCTTTTACAGCTGATCGTGCTACATACCCAGCAGCAGCAAATCCAGCAGTCCTCAGAACATTCATACCAGTTTCTTTTTTCCAAGACTCAGCAGTAGTTACTGCGGTAAAATTTTCAGAAACAAAATTTTTTGTCTTATCCCAAAGCCCTTGCTTTTTCTCTACTGAAGTTCCTGCTTCTTGTTTATCAACAATCTCTTGTTCAAGACTAGAAAGCTCCATACCTGTACCTTCAAGTTGTTTTTGAAGTTCGAGAATCTTTTGTTTTTTTACTTCATCAGTTTCCTTTTGGAGGGCTTCAGAAATTTTAGATTTCAAAATAGAAATCTGAGTTTTAATTACCTCTGTTTTTTTTTCTCTTTCTGAAGACTGAGTTTCTTGTTTGAGTGCATCAAGAGATTTTTTGGTCTCGTTCACATCTTGGGTGAGCTGATCAAGAGTGACTGAATCCTGTAATTTTTTTGACTGTTCTGGATTATTTGTCATAAATAAATATATGAAGATATAAAAATTACCTCTATTTTACTCTAAAATCTATAAAAAAGCAAAAAACTTAACTATACTTTCTCAGCAAAACTTGACTTTTCTATATTTTATTTCTTAATATTATAATTTATATCAAACAATAAACATCACTTAAAATATAATACCAATTAGATTTGTGCTTGCTTTTTACCCATAAAAAAGATACACTCACAAAAGTGTATCAGAATTTTATTCCTTTAACTAAGAAAATGCTCGCACTTCACAAGTTTATCAATATTTTGATGTATTGTTTGATTGCAACTGGGCTTTCTGTCGTTTTATATCCACGATATATTCGCCTATTAAAATATCTCAAAGCTGGAAAAACCATCCGTGAGGTTAGTGCAACAGGTGAAAAATCTGAAATTTTTACACAACTCCATGCCCACAAAGCGGGAACTCCCACTATGTGAGGAGGACTCTTCATTATTATTATGCTAATTATGATTGCGCTGAGTTTCCTTATCCAGAAACTGGGAATTATCAACTTTTCTCTCTGGAATCCCCAGGAAACCTATATTATTCTTTTTGGATTCTTTAGCATGGGACTCATTGGAGTAGCAGATGACTTTCTCAATATCAAAAACTTCGGAAAAATCAAATGACTTAGCGCAAAGACAAAACTCATAGGAATGTTCCTCTTTTCTGCTTGGATTTCTTACCGATTTTACTGGGTATTAGGAGTTGACTACATAAACCTTCGGCCTTTAGGTGGAAAGATTGAAATCTGACTCTGGTTTCCGATTTTAACCTTTATCGCCACAATTGCTATCGTGAATGCAATCAACATTACCGATGGACTAGATGGACTCGCAGGCGGCCTAATGATGATCATATTGACCTCACTTGGACTAGTAACCTTTCTAAATGGAACCTATATCGCAACAACTGTTGTGGGGATTTTAGTTGCGGTACTTGGAGCTTTTCTCTTCTTCAACATCAACCCAGCAAAGGTTTTTATGGGAGATAGTGGAGCCTTTGCTCTTGGAGGAATTCTCTCAGCTCTCATTTATCTTCTCAACATGAGATTTGGAATTGTAATTCCCTTTATCATCATCTTTGGAATCTTTATTCTCGAACTCTGTTCTAGTGGACTTCAAATCTTTTGGAAAAAAGTATTTAAAAGAAAACTCTTTGCTATGGCACCGTTTCATCATCTCCTTGAACATAAAGGTATAAAAGAAACTACAATCGTCATGAAAATGTGGTTGATTCAGTGAGTTTTGGCAGTTGCTGCTATTATCTTAATCCTTGTAGAATACGTACTTATGAAACATGGGAATCTCTAAATAAAAAAGACTGACTCTGGATCTTGAGTCAGTTTTTTATATTTTCATTTATAAATAGTCTCTTTACTCGTACAAATAAGACTTCTTCTGCATCCACCGATCACTTTGCCTTGTCAGATGTTTAGAATCCTCTTTATTTGCCAAGACTTGCTTCACTGCTTCTTCAAGGAAAATCGTATTCTGACTTCCTTTAAAGAGAATAATCCATTTCTCGTCCGACCTCTTGAGAAAGTTCACAATCCAGATTCAGAGTTTTTGACTATTTTTTTCAGTCTTAACAGTAGACTTCTCTACTCAAGTTTTCTCAAGTTCATCAAGAAGATACTTATCCATACTCTCTCCAACTAGACAAATCTGATCTGCACTCTGATGTACATATCCTGCTAACAGCCTATGTTCCTGCTCAGTCAAATCCCCAAGCTCTCTCATATCCCCCAAAACAAGCATCACCTTTCTTTTTTCCTTGAGTGATTTTTGGATTTGCAAGGTCGTATCAATCAATTTTCTCATACTCAAAGGAGAACTATTGTAAGTCGAATCAACAATCAAACTTCATTCCTTTCCAGAAAAGATGCTACACCTTCCAGGTTGCAGCTGATAAATAAGCGGCTCACTTAAAAACTCTTCCATATTAAGCTCCCCACCTGTAAATTTCCATACACAGATCTGTGCAATTGCCAGTCCCAAGGTCAAATACGCATAATTTGGCTTTCAAATGAGATTGGTTTGGACAGCATAGTGCTTATCCTTGATCTGAGCATCAAACGAAATCAAAAATTCTGATTTTTCTCCTTGTTCTTCTTCTATGGTTTCATTTTCAAAACTCAGATCCACTCCTGCCATTCAGCTAGTTGTATAAGTCAACACATCTACTCCAATACGATCACAAACCTGCTTTGCATAAGCATCATCTCGATTGAGGAAAACTGTCTCTCTCGTATTTTTAACCATCTTGACTTCTTCCTCTGCAATATCCGCTGGTGAACCAAATTGCTCAGAATGTACCGCATCTATCGCTGTAAAAACCCCAATATTCGGTTTATTGATACTGAGCAGAAATTCCATCTCCTTTGGTCTGTCAATCCCATATTCCAAAATAATCATATCATAGCTCTTCTCTCCAAAAAGAGCCTTACAAAAAATCTGACTTCCAACCTTGATCATATTCCATACGCTAGGAACCCACTCCTCTACTTGAAAAATCGAGAGCGACATTCCTAGTTCTCCATTGAAGTTTTTGGGAGAAGTATAGATATTAAGCTCAGGCAAGGCCTTTTTCAAGGTCTGATAAATAATCATACGACAACTGGTCTTTCCTACACTTCCATTGATCCCAATCGTAAAAATCTGATGCCTTTGCAAATAACGCCTCGCACACCATCACAAAAAACGATAATACTGAAACAATAGTTTCCCTTTAATATTCCCAAGCATCAATCTCAAAAAAAATAAATAAATCTGACTCTAAATTACACAATTAAGCTCCATTTTCAAGTCAGACTTTTAATCTTGTTTTTTGCAAATAAACAACTATAAAAGGAATATTTATTTAGATAAAGTAAAAATGAATTCAAAAAGGATTATCGCAATTATCCTCCTACTTATTTTCTGTTGATATATTAGCTTTTTATTTCAAAAGAGAAATTCATTTTTTCAGAAAATAATAATTCAAGATCAAATTCCTACGATTACTATCACAAAAGACAATCAATTTGATATTATTACTCAGACAGGAGATGAACTCCTTTATCGCAATGAAATATATGGATTTGAGCTTCATCTTTGACCTGAAACAAAAGGATTAAAAATCAAAGAAACCCAAGAAGAACGAGCTAGAGGAACTATGATCAACTTTTATGCGAAACTTCCAGATATATGAAGCTGAGAATTAAATTTAATAATATATCCTCTCTCAACAGACTTTCCAGACTGGGATAACATTTTTGCAGTCCACATCGTAAATTCTACAGAATATAACGAACGACGCAATACAGAGCAATTTGGATGAACTATGAAAGACCAAGTAGAAGAAGATACGCTCGGATATCATGATTGATTATACTTCGTCCAACGGAATCACACAAATGTAGATCATGCAGAACTATCCGAAACAATACCTTCTTTGCATTGCACTGTGGATTCAGAAATAAATGGTTATAGGGATATTTCTTGTTGAAATCGACTAGATAGAATTATTAAACAAAAATTTTCATTAATAAAAAGGTCATTGAAAAAAGACTAACTTTTCCCCCTCAGTTCTAATTGTTTTTCTCTCCGATTTTCTTATACTCAAAAACAATTTAACTCAAATAAAAACTCGAATGCTTCGTCACATCCCTGTTCTTGCGCAAGAAATTTACGACCATATGCCAGACCATCGAACCCGCTCTTTTGATGGGACTTTTGGACATGGCGGACATGCTCAGTTTTTTCTCACCTCTGAAAGCACAAAAAGACCAATTGAAAGCCTAAAAATCATCGGAACCGATGTCGATACTGCTATGATTGCAAAAGCCCAATCCCTAACCTCAGATTTCAAAGATCAAATCTCTATTCTCCACTCCTCTTACGCAAATATCGACAAAATAGCACAAGAAAACTGACTTTTTGACTTTGAACTCCTTGATTTAGGAGTTAACCTCGAACATTTCAAGGATGGAAGTCGTGGATTCTCAATCAAAACCGATGCCCCTCTTGATATGAGATTTGACCAAAGCAAAAATCCCATCACTGCAAGAGATTGGCTACAAACAGTCAAACCTGAGCTTCTCGAAAGTTCACTCCAAGAATACGGAGATTTTTCTCCCAAAACCGCAGAATATCTTACTAAGCTCATCTGTGAACAAAGAAGAAAGTCAGCCTTTGAAACTACTTTCCAACTCAAAGACTTTCTCCTCTCTCATCATTTCAATCAAAAAAAAATAGCTATCATCTTCCAAGTTATCAGAATTATGGTCAATCACGAACTTGAACAACTTGAAACCTTTTTGCAAACCTTTCCTCAGACACTCAATATCGGGGGAAGGTGTGCAATTATCACCTACCATAGTATTGAAGATAGAATCACAAAAATAGCATTTAAAAAACTAGATGAAAGCTGACATTTCAAACTCGTTAATAAAAAAGTGATCGTACCTTATTATACTGAAGTCCTAAAAAACAAAGCAGCCCGTTCTGCAAAGCTCAGAATCATTGAAAAAATTGCCTAAATCTTAACTTCTAATCCACGAACTTATGCAACATTTCTTCAACGAACAAACCAAAACAAGAATCAAAACCTTTGTCTTTGACTCAGCAAAAAACTTCCACACAAGATATAAGGGTTTCTTGATTAAATACAGGCAAGAAGTCTTCTTACGAGAAATTGTAAAAATTTCCACACTCGGAATAATTACCCTGATAGGATTCTGATTCTACCTCTTTTTTATCAATATTGCCTCCACCAGAGGATACTTTCTCAAAATCGCTCAAGACCAGCTCAACTCCAATAGAGCAAAATCTGATATCATCAAACTCGAAGTCGTTAAAGAAAAAAAGAAAAACCGAGATAATCTCTCGATTCTTGCTCAAAAAGCACCTCCTCAACAGCCCTTTATCCTTACCATCATCTGAACAGGAGCTGCTACAGGAACCTCAATTCAAAACTAGAAAATCACTTGGCTTTGCGTAGAATCCAAAAGCGGATTATACATTGAAAACAAAAGAGAAATGACTTCTTTAGTACTCAATTGTTGTGTCTGAATTCCTAAACTTCATAAACCTTCCTGCACAAGAGCAATTCTAGTATTAATCATCTTTTGACCTTTTACGAAATTTCTGTACCTAGATACCACAGATTCCACATCATCTTTAGCATTCAACGCATCCATAAACTTACTTCGCCAAGGTTTTTTGACCTGATCCGCATCCATTTCCCCAACATAATACGGAATAACAATATAAAACTGTTTCACATAGATCAGTCCCTGCTTCATATTAATATCATCCAAAAAAGAAAGATAATGCTGACCTTGATCTTTGAGTGCCCCCGTTGTCAGACGCTCTACATTACTACTCACATAATGTAAATACTCCCTAAGATCCAAGTAAGTATTTCTCACCAAAAACTGCAATGGAAACTCAAGAGAATTCAAAAACCTCTTGTACTGTTCCAGGATAGACTGAATTTCATCAAAATTCTTCAAATCTAAGTTGATTCCATCAGCCTTCAAAATAGCTCTAATCCCACCATCCTTGAGGATACAGAAACCATCATTAATCTCAGAAATTGGAAGCATTGTTTCAGTATTAAACTGCTGTTCTTGCTTCCCTTTTTGCACTTGTTTGTTTTGCAAATTATCAAAGAGCATTATCCTTATCTAAATAATAAATCCTTCCCTCCAAGAGAAATATTCAAAAGTCAAAATCCTAATCCCTAAAGCTATATACGATAAAGCATTTCTTATGGTTGGAAAACTTGACTGGTCCCTACTTGTTGAGTTTGATCTCTCTGCTGATCATAAGCCAAAAAGATCATAGAAACGATTAACCAACTCACACTCATTGCAATCAATGCAATCACAATACCTTTGAGGGTAGACTTGACTTGGGTTCGTCACTTCTCTCAATCTCCAATCAACATCATATAAAAAGCATAGAGCAAAAGTCCAAACGCGATCAAACTTACAAAGCTGAGTCCATAATTAATCAGCTTTTTAAGATAATAAAAAGCTTTTTGTGGACCTGTATATTCATCGGTATCAAGCTTAAATACGACCATCAGTTTTGCAAGGAGTCCATCATCATTTTTGACTGCATCATTAGTAATGAGCTTTCCAATATCGGTATCAGGAGCTCTTCCATTCAAACTATCTGTCGTACTTGTTCACATATTCGGCAGATCATAATAGAATTTTCACTCATCAATCCTTGTGGCCTCAACCTGGAGTCCTGCTAAACTTAGACTGACAGCAAAGATTCCTAGTCCCATTATCATAATTTTCTTGATCATAACTCATCCTTTAGAGATAAAAAAGTTGAAGAAATCTGATTTTATCTTAGTTTTTATTATTTCAAAGATTCCAGTCTATAACTACTTTCCCACGATCTGTTCAATCAACAAAAAAATAAACGAGATAATAAGCCAACTCACGGCAATTCCTGCAATGGCTCTAGCAATTTTCAAAAGAGTCTTCTTCCCTTCTTCCTGAGCCTTATCATCTCCTGCATTGGTCACCATCGTAAATCCAGCAACCAGCAAAAGCACAAACGAAATCAAACTCACTAATCCCAACGCGTAATTGACCAACCTCCAGATCACTTGCAGGAGACGATTTTGTGCATCATCTTGTGTAGTAATTTCTGCATCAGAATTAATCAAATTATCGATTCTATGCTTATCATTTCCATCACTTGATCTTATTGCATCTTGTGCCCCTTTTCTCCAAGTATCTTTTTGATCTTTCATAGGATCTAGGATATTTTGTTCTTGTTGATTAAGGATACCATACCTTTCAGAATTCGTTTGTCCAGGCACACCATTCGCCCAGCTACTTCCTAGTATTCCCACTAACAAAGAAAAAAAAGACAGAAATCAGATTTTGATTATATTTTTCATCAGATTTGGATAAATAAAACCTACCCTAAGTATAGTCAGAATTCTTTTTTTTGCAAATTTCTCAGCAAAAACCTTGCTTTTCTCAGAGAAAAATCTATCATACAAAATATATTTACCTCCTATTATTAAAAAATGGATCTCAGTATCGAGCAAATCAAACATCTTGCCAAACTCTCAAAAATCGCACTCTCTCCAGAGGAAGAACAAAAATACGCTCAACAACTAGGGTCTATTCTTTCTTTCCTTGATACCCTAACATTAGAAGAGAAAGAAGGAACCCCTACCGAATGAGAAAGAGAGATCGATCTTTTTACAGAACAAAACGACTATCCAGATCCATCATCTCTTCTACAAAATACAAAACATCCTATCCAACAAAACGCAATCGCTATCAAAACATCACTCACCAACTAACTTCAGTTTTTTATTCTCTTAAAAATATAGCAATATGGAAGCATTCATCGGAGTACTCTTCTTGATCGCTATCGTAGTAGCGCTCACTGTAAGAGTTGTAAATCAGTACGAAAGAAAAGTAGTATTGACATTTGGAAAATTTACAAGAAACCTGACTCCAGGACTCAACATTATCGTCCCATTGATGGAAAAAACAATCAATGTGGATATCAGAGAAAAAGCTGTTGATGTACCTTCTCAGGAAGCAATGACCAAGGATAACATTTCTTGTACTATCAATGCAGTAATTTACTACAGAATCAAAGAAGACCAAGTAGAAAGATCAGTTTTGAATGTTAGAAATCTTGACTATGCTATGGCTCAATTCGCACTTACTACTATGAGAAATATTGTAGGTCAGTTTGAACTTGATGAACTCCTTGCCAAGAGGGAAGAAGCAGCAGAAAAGATTAAATCAATTGTAGATGAAAAATCTGATGCTTGGGGAGTAGATGTGCTATCTGTAGAACTCAAAGATATTAACCTTCCAGACGACCTCAAGAGAACTATCGGAAAACAAGCCGAAGCCGAAAGAGAAAAGAGAGCAAAAATCATTACTTCTGAAGGTGAACTAGCAAGTGCTGAAAATCTTAAAAGAGCTGCTACTATGCTTGCAGAAGCTCCAGGTGCGCTTCACCTCAGAACTCTTCAATCTATCAACGATATCAGTTCTGACCAGTCAAATACAACAATCTGGATGGTACCAGTTGAGGTGCTCGAAGCTATGAAAGGAATAGCAAATCTTGGGAAATAATATAGAAAAATAAAAAAAGAAAGCTGACCTTGATCTTGGTTCAGCTTTTTTCTATTATCTAAAAATTGTTTTTACTGCGACAAATCGAGAGTTATTCGATTTTTTCCAAGAAGATACCTCCTCTCCCCTTCTATCTACATAGCTAAGTTTTTTAATTCTAAATCCTCCATTTGTCAACAAAAGCCTAAGCTCCTCTAAAGAAAACAAATGATAATATCTCAATTCCAAGCTATCTTTTCCAACCCAAGGAACAAAAACATCTCTCCAAGATTGTTTTCCCAAAGAAATAAGAAACTTAAATCCAGATTTTACAAAGATTCTCCAATGTTTCTTCAAAAACCACTTTGAAAAAGCCCAGTTTGTCATCATCAAAAGCCCCTCATACCTAAGCAAACGATAACACATATCAATAAGCCTTTGTCTCTCCAGCACTTGCGGAAGGTGCTGAAAACTTGCACACGCAACAATCACATCAAAACTCTCCCTATCAAAAGTTGATAAAATCTGACTCATATCTCCAGCGATAAACATTGCCTCAGGATGTTCTTTTCTTGCAAAGTCTAACATTCCCTCTGCAATATCTATCCCCACATAATCAACATCACCTTTATAGTGTTTTTTTAAATAATCCAAAAATCTTCAGCTCCCACATCCAAGCTCTAAAATTTTGATTTTCTCTAACTTTAAAGACCTAATTTGCTCAATAATCTTGTCTCAATCTACCCAAAACTTCTGCCTAGTTTGATGATAGTGTGCAGCATTTTTACTATAGAACTGTGCCAAATCAGATTTTACCCCCATCCCATCTTTCAAAAAATAAAGGTCCAAAATACAGTTATAAATTTCTAAAGAAATTTAAAATCTGATCTTAGTATTTATTTACTCTTTCTTCAATAATACTCAAGATCTGATCTCTTCCTATCTTTTTTACTGAAGAAGAAATAACCATCTCGGGCAAAAATCAGATTTGTTTTTGTACTGATTGCTTAAGAAGTCTAATATTCTGATGAAGTGTCTTTTGATTCGCCTTATCCGCCTTGGTAACCACAATCACAAAGTCTAACCCCTCTTCAGACAATGCCTGTAAGAATTCTAGATCAATTTTTTGTGGTGGAATATTCCCATCAATCAACACAAGAATCAACGGCTTTCTATCAATAAAATATTCATAAGTCTCATCAATCCACTTTCTCCTAGACTCCAAACTTGCTTTTGCATACCCATATCCTGGCAAATCGACAAAATACCAATTTTCATTCACCAAAAAATAATTAATAAGCTGAGTTTTACCAGGTTTATCACTAGATTTTGCGATAGGTTTTTGCATAAGCATATTGATCAAAGTCGATTTCCCAACATTTGACCTCCCAATCACAGCAATTTCAGGGAAATCAGGGGCAGGACACTCTGCCAATTTGGAAGCAGACTTTACAAATGCAAGGGATTTAATAATCATCTTTTACAGAGAGATAAAGAGAATATAAAAAGAATGAAGAGCATTAGATCAAAGAAAACTCCTCACCCTTTTATTATTTTTAATGAGTCTTATCTTCCTCATTATTATCTCCCCACTTTTCAAGAGAGAAAACAGAAGCAAAACATACAAAGTTAATAATAAGAATTGTAGAAAGCATTTTCCAATATAAGTCATCAGCTTGCATCAAATTCCAAATCCTCAAGTAAGAAAGGAAGGCAATAAGTAAGATACCAATAGTTCAAAGCCAAACCGCACCATTTAAAATAGCAGGGTTAACCTTAGAAAATTTTTCATATTGAGCAGGCAACTGCGTAATTCCTCAAAATGCCAATAGGGTCACTAAATAAGTAGCAAATCCTTGGAAAATGATATCACCTCCAAAATCTCATCGGATAGACAATAAAGACAAAATTCCGATACAAAAAGCTCCTCCAATCGCAATATAAAGAAAGAATTTCTTTGTTTCAAGGTACTTCATAATATACTTATTTATAAAATAAAAACTTACTATTTATAGCCAATAAAATCAACAGTATTTAAAATACAATAATACCTTTTCTCTTAAACACTGATACTCCTATTGGACATCTAAACTACCCTACAAAATGCAAGATTACCCCTGCAACTTTCTGTACATTAACAATATGTACTACCTCTCAACTATCAAGTTGAATAGTTCCAGAATCTCAAACTTGCCCCCCCATCTCAGGATAAAACGGTGTCTTATCAAAGACTAGGAATCTAACTCCATCATCAGTTGTAATATCCTTGATCAGAACAGGATTTTCAAGATCCAAACGATCATAACCAACAAATTCAGTCGCACCTACTCCTTCAAGATACTTTGACCAATCCGTTGTCTTACTAAACATTTCCTTACTTCCTTGACGAGATTTTTCCTTTGCCTGAGCTAGTGCCTTTTCATATCCTGGCAAATCAAGTTCAATTCCCTTTTCCTGAGCGATCTCTTTAGTAATTTCCAATGGAAATCCATAAGTATCATAAAGCATAAAAATCTGACTTCCTTCCAAAACTTTCTTCCCTTCTGTATGAAGTTTATCAATTGATTCAGTCAGAATTTTTGCTCCATTTGCAATAGTCTTTTCAAACTGGCTAATCTCAGCAAGCAAAACCTTACTAATTCTCTGCTGATCAAATTCCCTTAACCCCTCAAAAGCCTTAAAGGCATCTGCAATAAAACGCTCAAGTTCTCCTCTATCAATCTTCTTCAACAAATAAAGGTTATAATAAGCCCTTCTAATAATCATTCTCAAAACATAGCCAGCACCTACATTTGAAGGAGTCAAACCATCATTGATCAGCATAAACGCAGTTCTAATATGATCAGCCACAATTCTAAACCTTCTCTGATGCTCTACATAGCTCAATCCTGTAGTCTTAGCAAGCAAATTAAGCATCGGAGTAAACAAGTCTGTTTCATAAACACTAACTTTATTTTGCATTACCTTACACATTCTCTCAAGCCCCATTCCCGTATCAACATTATGTTGTGCAAGCTTGGTGAGATTCCCCTTTTCATCTCTATAAAATTCCATAAACACATTATTCCAAATTTCAAGCCAATTATCCTCATCTGTTTTTACATTTGATCAAACAGGTGGAAATTCTGACTCCCCCACTCGATAAAAAATTTCAGTGTCTGAACCACAAGGGCCCACAGGACCTGGACTCCACCAATTATTATCCGCATCAAGAAAAGAGATTCTCTCATCAGGGATTCCTGCATCTCTCCATGCCTGTGCAGTAAATTCATCTCTCGGAGCATCTTCATTTCCTTCAAAAACCGTTACTGCAAGCTTTCTAGGATCAAAACCCAAATGCTCTACCAAAAATTCATAACTCCATTGAACCGCCTCTTTCTTGAAATAAGCTCCAAGACTCCAGTTTCCCATCATTTCAAAAAACGTCAAGTGAGAATTATCTCCCACTTCATCAATATCTACCGTTCTTACACACTTTTGGATATTGAAGAGCTGTTTACCAAGCGGATGAGGTTTCCCTGCAAGATAGGGGATTAAAGGCTGCATTCCTGCAACATTAAAAAGCGCAGTCGATTCCTTATCTGCAATAAGCGAAGCCTCAGGCAAATGTGCATGAGCCTTAGAAGTCCAAAAGTGTTCTCGCTTTTGTCTAATTTCCTGAGAAGTTAACGGTTTCATCAAACAATATCAATTAAATTAAAATCTAGTATATTACCTATCAAGTTCGCAAGTTTCCAAAATATAATCAGCTTGAAAACTTTTGTCGATATCCTCTTGAGAAGCAAAATCTCAAGTGAGATTTTTATATTTTTTTTCAAAATTAAGGACTCTTTTTACCAAAGGTATTTTCCCACGAAAGCCACCAAAGAACCATTCAGAATTAATTTCCTGACCTTCATCAAACTTCTCCAAATCAAATCCTTGACTTCCAAAGATAGAGGGATCATAAAGTTTGTCATTGATGACATAAAAGAATCTTCCTGTAAAATACCTCCTACCTGCTACAAAATAGTTGCCATTTACATCACTCCAAGCTTTATTTCCATAGATAATTTCAGTATCCGGATCTCCAGATATCTTAATCAACTGAACTTCATCATAAGTTGGATCTAAAACAGACAAAAAACCACTGGATAAAGCCCTTTCTGCAGCGATCAATCCTCCAGAATAAAAATCTTCAACATCATATTTCTCCAAAGCCATTCCTCACTCCAGCCATCCTTCTTCAATTGTTTTACAAAGATAAGTCGGCCTTTGACGAGCTATCGCTCAGGAAATAATCTCCTTTGAGTCAAATCCACAAGAATCTATTTTAAGAAGTTGTTTAAGGTTTTTATCATACATATAGGAGGGAAAGCAAGCACCACCTAATCAATTAAACATTTTTCCCTGCTTTTTTTTCTGGGTACAATTTTTGACATGATCTGAGATTAAAATTTCAGGATACGATTTATAAGGACTCTCACAAGTAGGAAAGAATCCATACACCAACGCATCAGCCATCTCATCACTAAGATTAGCCACATCAATCGTCCTCAAAACTGAATCCCAACCTGTCATACTCGATCGATCAACTCAGCTAGCAGAACAAGACTGATTAAACCTCTGAGTAAGGAGTTTGGCATATCTAGCATAGTGAGTCTGAACTGCAGGATTGGTTTTCAGCATTACTCCGATCACTACTCCAAACGCACATAACACAATACTAAGTCCTACAAGAGCCCTTCTCATACCTTAAGCCAAAAGAGATAAAACAAAATCAAAAATCTGATTTTTTCTTCTTTTTTCCCTATTTACTGAGTAGTTACTGTCTGGTGAGATTTTACTGCATCAATTGATTCGTAAAGATTGATCTTGTAAAGCCCCTTTGTCGTCAAAACATGAAGTTCAGGTTTGTCTGCCGTACTAGCAGGGATAGTCATATCTACGATACGATCTGAGCTCTTACTCAAATCAAACTTAAATCTAAGCAAATAATAAAGCTTAAAACTTGTCTTATGATTAGCATTCGTCTTGATTGGAGAGGACTCATAGACAGTCATAGTTTGATTATCTCTATCAAAAAGCGCTACATAAGGAGAAGTCTCTGACGCCAATACCTTTACATTATCTGAGTATTTTGCCACAACCTTATCCCCTCCAATCATAGGAATTTCACGATGATCAAGCTTTGTAATTTGACCTTCTGGTCTCCAGAACTGATAAAGCTTTCCTCCACCCCATGCCAAGAAAGTTTGATCTACCACAAAGCCATTAAGTGATGGTAAATTAACTCCGCTACCAGCCAAAAGAGAATAATTCTGACCTCATTTGTATTGAGCTTCAGATCCAGCAAGATTAGTATATCTCGTCAATATTACAGAGGCAAAGTTATTTGGATTCTTTTGGAAAAGGTAAAGATTCTTATTGTAGGTCAATACTCCTCCTAAATTTGCAGTTGCCCAAGATCCATCAGAACTCTCCATAGACTCTACCCCAGTCTTAGATACATAAAATAGATTTCCTCAAGTTCCATAACAAACAAGCCCCTTTTTACTAATACTCAAAGTACATTCTTTAACATCACTAGAGCCATCATAAGCAACCAAGGTTCCTCTAGTCGAATCATTAACAATTCCCATCAAAGCTCACTTTGAACCAGCTATATTTGACTGAGCACCTACAGCAAGACTCAAAGGAGTTCCAATCTTTGCAAGTTCATCTGCAGACAAAGTCAAAACCTCAGATTTTTTTCCTAGGCTAGCATTGTCAAATTGTGAAAAACTCGTAATACTTGCTATATTATATCCCTGTTCATAACTATCTTCAAGCACCTTTTTAAGATTTTTAATATCTTCTTGCCAAATTCCTTGAGACTGAATCTGCTGAAATTTAGCTAAAATCTCCTGATATTGCAGAGACTTCTCATCACTAGAAGCATTAAGCTGTTTAAACGCCTCAATATCTTGCTTAAGTTGAGCAAGAGTAATTGTCTGCTTTGTTCCACTTCCTGTAGTATAGGTTGCGACCTGACTTGATACTGAAAATTGACTCAATACAGCATATCCGAGCACCACAACAAGTAATCCCAACACTCCAGCGATCAAATAATAATTACTAGTAAGTTTTAAGTATCCTTGAGTTCTTCCTCTTAATGCGCCAAGGTCTACTGCGCCTCTAAGCTTTGCCATATATTTAGCTCCTATTTGTGAAGCAAAACTTGTCAACTTTCATTTTGGTCTAACCCTTAAAGTTTCTAGACTAATTCCCCCAAGAGAGAATGTAGAAAGAAATCAGATTTCAGACTTGTCTACTCTAGAGGACAAGACTGCATCCAAAGCATCGATCAATACTGAAACATTTTGTTCTTCTAACAAAGCTTGCATTTCTTCGACATCATTTTGGTCAAGAGCATTTGCCAATCTCATACCCGCATAGAGATAAACATCTCCTTGCAAAGTTTCACCACCAATGAAATCTGTAAACGTATCAATCTTTGCATTTTCTTCAAAAGGATTCTCCAAACTTGTATACAATCTATTTTCACGGAAAATCATCAAACTTGAATTTCCGATAAGCCAAATCTTAATCTTCTCATCTACAAATAATTGAAAATACCCTCTAATGTCAAAAACTGGCATATCATGAAGTTTTTCTGCAAAAGAAAGTAAGCTATCATTTAGCTTCTTAAGCTCTGTCTCCGCCAAAAGCTCAATTTCATTTTCAGTCAACTCTGAATTGGCTGCTTGGTTCAAAAAATTCGCCAAAAATTCCTCAAAAAGTTCCTTTTGATAATCTACAAACTTCTCAGACCCAATTTGAACAAAAAAATCTACTTGCACACCATTTGCAAGCACTTGCGATCTACGATAGTTCTTGTCTAGATCATTATATTCTCTGATATTAGCCTCAGCCTTCATACTGTCCTACTCAAAAAAATAAAACCACACATTTTCTCCCCTCTGTGATAAGGAAAACCAAGAGAAAATCAAGAGAAACTCAAACTTTTTTACCCAAAAAAAGAAAAATCTGATTTTACAGATTTCTCTCATTATGAAGATCAAGATTTTATAATGACTAAGTATTAAAAAGCCTTAATATAGACACATTTAGTTAAAAAAATTTGGATTTATTAGTTTCAGAATCACTCACGAGGCCCCAAGCATCGCCAAAGCTTTTGCAACACTAGTGATCATCGCTTTTCATTTTGCAAAATTTCCAGACTCAAAACCATCCGTCGTCATCATCACCCCTCCAGCTACAATCATCAAAAACGACATTACCAAGACAATCGAAATGATAATCTTCATAAGTCCCTTAATCATAATAGGAAAAGCATTCAATTGATTTACACCATTACCATCATTACTCACACCAATACAATTTCACAAAAAAGGAAGATTGGTATTGAGCTTAACTCACTTACATCAAACACCATTATTTGATTCCACAGGAAGATCTCTGACTTTGATAGTAACATCTTTTGGGATAACATTTGATGAACTAGACACCTCTAACTTTGGAGGATTTCTCCTTGCAGTTACAACTACTTCATCAAGATGAACATCCTGAATATTTTCTTGATTTGCAAAAGCAAAATGTCCAGCCCCCATCAACAACACAGAAAAAAATCAAAAAATCAGATTTCTCACTACTTTCATCGTTTCTTATTTAAAGAATAAAATACTATTTGAACTCTAATAAAACTTGATTAACCAGTTCAGGATTGATACTTCCCCTATATTTTGACATAAGCTCCTTCATTAAGACTCCTTTTTGTTTCTGAAGATCTATCAATCCAAGCTCAACAACCATCTGTTGAATCAGATTTTTAGTCTGCTCTTTTGTCATCAATTGAGGAAGGTATCACTCAAGGACTTTTCTTTTCTCTTCTTCAGTTTTAAGCTCATCTCCTTTTCCAGCCTTTTGGAGGAAAAGCATTCCTTCCTGCAAAGATTTCACCTCCTTTCTAATCAAATTAACAACCTCTTCATCTGTCAACTCTCTTTGAAGATCAATCTTTTTATTCTTAATCTGTGAGATCAGATAGTTAAGGATAAGCTTCCTATTCTCCTGCCTCTCTTTCATCGCAATCTTGTAATCTTGCATAATCTGTTCAATCATTTTTTTACAAAAAAGGTTTTAAAAGCTGATTTTCTCCAAATTCTCACCCACAACAAAGAAAGTTATTTTCCCCTTGCATTCAGCAAGAAAATCACTATATTTCAATCATTGAAATGCTGAGGTGATGGAATTGGTATACATGTACGCTTGAGGTGCGTATGCCATCTGGCTTGAGGGTTCGAGTCCCTTCCTCAGCATTTTTTTCGTTAATTTAAAGTTTAAAGTAATCCTGACTTTTCCAATTGATCTACTTTTTCAAGTGAGATCCCCGTTTTATATTCGATTTTCACCTTTCACTCTTGTGCTTTATTCTTCTCAAATCTAATCTCAAGTGGATTTGGTTTATTGTAGTTCGTTTGATACTTTTCAGCAGTATCTATAAAATGCGACTTAATAAACTTTACAATAAACTCCAACAAATTCATCTCTGAAATTTTAAAAAACGCAATAATCAAAAAAATCAGAAATACAAAAACTGCAGAGACTCCACCTATTACCCTATTTACCTTTTGAAATTGATTAAAAGCAAAAAAGGCAGCTGCGACTCCGAGCGCCAAAATAAAAATCTGAACAATAGAAACACTGATCGGACCTACTGTCAAAGTCAAACCTGCAAGCAAACCTTTCTGAATGTTTTTTGGGAAGACTGCTTTCATGTACACCATTGCTCAAATAAAACACACCCAAGTATAGCCAAAAAAGCAAAAAAAGCAAATTTTCACAAAAACCTTTTTCAAAAAAATCAAAAACTAAAATCTATTTGCCAAATAAGCAAGACCTAGAGCATCTGCCGCATCGTTATATTCAGGCATCTCTTGTAATCTAAAAAGCTTCATAATCGTTTTTTGAACGAGAAGTTTTTCTGCCTTCCCTGTCCCCGTAATAAATTTTTTAAGCTCTATCGGAGTAAATTCCTGGATTTCAACTCATCTCTTGACTGCAATCATCAGCAAAACTCATCTTATTCCAAAGACAAATTCCGCATTATTTTGGTTAAATTTAGTAAAAAAAAGCTTCTCCATTGCAACCTTCTCTATTGGATATTGCTCAAACATTGTGAGAAAAAAGTCATAAATCTGACTCATCCTCTCAAACTGATCATATCTAGTAGGAGCTTTTTGGTGTTGAAGGAGGATTCCAGAATCTACAATCTTCAAATCCTTATCAATCAGTGCATAACCAAGTTTTCTCACTCCTGGATCAATTCCCAATATCATTTTTTCTACTCTCCATCTAAAAAAGACCTCATCATTAAAGACAAGGTCATTACTACAATCTTACTCTTCAACCTCAGAAATTTCATCTTCAATAATTGCCTCCATACTCTTGAGCGCTTCATCATCAAGTACCTTTTTTCCCATTCTCATGTCCTTGATTTTTGCCTGAATCTCTTTTTCCAAATTTGAACGAACCTTTTCTTCTGAATCAAGATACTTCGCAAGTTTCTCTTTTCCTTGTACTTTCTCACTTCCTACAGTATAAAACGCCCCAGCCTTGCTAATCAATTTTAATACCAATGCAGCCTCAATAATATCTGTCGTTCTATCATATCCCATCTGCCATTTGATAGGGAGTTCTGCTGTCTTAAATGGAGCAAAGATCTTATTTTTTGCAATTTTAATTTTTGCAAAATATCCAACTTGTTCTTTATCTTCCATAATTTTATCACCTTTTCTGATCTCAATTCTCTGAGAAGCGAAGAACTTAAGAGCATTTCCACCCGTTGTCGTTTCTGGATTCCCAAACATGATTCAGATTTTCATTCTAATTTGGTTAATGAAAATACACATTGTCCCGGTCTTGGCAAGTACAGAGGTAAGTTTTCTAAGTCCTTGAGACATCATTCTCGCTTGAAGTCCCATATAAGAATCTCCCATATCACCTTCAACTTCAGCTCTTGGAACCAATGCTGCTACAGAGTCGATCACAATAAGCTTCACTGCACCTGTTTTGGCAAGCTCTTCTGCAATTTGCAAAGCCTGCTCTCCATAGTCAGGCTGAGAAAGGATAAGCTCATCGGTATTTACCCCCAAAACCTTTGCATAATGAGGATCCAAAGCATGTTCTGCATCAATAAACGCAGCTACCTCTCCTCTCTTTTGGATTTCGGCAATCGCATGAAGTGCAATAGTTGTCTTACCTGAAGATTCTGGCCCATAAATCTCAATCACTCTCCCCTCTGGATATCCTCCACCAAGGATCAAGTCCAAAACATAAGAACCACTATGAGCTGTATTTACCAATCAAACATTGGCATTATCACCCATTTTCATAATTGCACCCTTTCCAAATTGCTTTTCAATATTCATAAAAGCATCTTTGAGTGCTTGAGCGTTTACATTTGACATTAGTATTTGATATAAGAGTATAAAACTTTTTTAGAACACCCCCTCTTTTACAAAAAAAAAATTAAAAATCAAGAGAATTTTATCAATTTTTATCTACTATAAAAAATTTGTCAAAAAAAACATTGATTTTGTCAAAAAAGATTTGACATTGTCAAAGATATTCGTAAAGTATAATTATATCTTTATATTGTTATCTGGAGTCAATGATCAACAAACATATCATTGGACTAAAAATTACCACAACAAATGAGAATAATCAAGCACAGGAAGATCTTGTTCAACTTTGGAAAAGCTTTTATGATCAGGCAAATGCTGAACTTCAAACCGTTAAAAAAGAGCCTTATACCTATGTTGTGTATACTAATTATCAATGAGATTTTGAGCAAGGCAACTATGATTGTTATCTAGGAGTAGCTAGTGAAAGTACCCTTACAGGATTTGCATCTTGTGATATCAAGCTTGAAAAATATCAGATTTTTGATTTTCCTTATTATAGTCCGCAAGACACCTTTGAAGCACGAAAAACGATTCGGTCAAATCAATCTCTCAAAAGAGCTTATCTAGCAGATCTTGAAATCTACGACTTTGAGCATAATCGCCTACAAATTATTATCAGCACCATTGAAGACTAAAGTATTTTTATTTTTTCCTATCTCTAATGCCTCGTTCTCCTTTATGTAAACTGCCGAATATCTGACCAAAGATTGCAGATAATCTGATAAAAATCTGAATTACGACACCAGAGGAATTTTTGGCACAGGATCCTTATGAAGTCTTTCATCAGCTCAAAATTAAGGTTGATCCTAGCTTTTGTCGCTGTGCTTTGGCAAGTATTGTTGGAGCATACAAGGGAGTAAAACGAAATCTGATTCGTCAGGAAGCAGTTAAAACCTACGAACAACGTTATCCTAATGATGAGCGAAAAACTGACCGAAAAGGTTGCTAATCTAAGTTTTATCTCTTTTTATTATAATAGTATGGCAACGAATAAACTTGATGATTTACAAAGAAGATTGATAGCATTTTTTAAACAGAATACGAACCAAGAAGGACTTACTCTAAGGGAAATCGCAAATGAAGTCTGAGCTACTCATCCACAAACCGTTTTGAATAAACTCAATCAACTTGTACTCAAAGGTTATTTTATCAAAGATGATCGCTGATATCGTCTTATTAGAGAAGAAGTCTGAAAAAGAAACGACGATATCATTCAGCTTCCAATCTATGGTTTCGCACAATGTGGAAACAAAGGAAAAGAAATCATCGATGAATATTCTCAGGAAAAAATTCCTGTCACAATAGCATTTATTGGGACCAGTGATATTGAAAACTGCTTTTTTGTCAGAGCAAAAGGAAACAGTATGGAGCCCAAAATCCAAGATGGAGACCTTGTTTTGATCCGTCAACAACCAAGTTATGATGAGTCAGACTTCGTTTTTGTTGTACACAATCAGCTCCCAAAGCTCAAAAAAATCATCAAACAAGACAATAAACTCATGCTTGAATCGATAAATCGTTTTTTTGACAAAGTAGAAATCTCTCCTTACGACGAGACAAAAGTCATCGGAGTAGTCAAAAAAATCATCAAAAATATGTAAACAAAAATCACTTGACTTTTTGTATTTTTTAGATATAAGAAAAACAACATTTCACATAGAAATGTTCATGACAACGATGTACCGTTGTAGGATAAAAAATACAAAACAATGGAAGAAGTATTAGTATTTAATTCTCTTGCTGAGGCAAAGAATCAGACAGTAAACCCAGGGACACTCTGCTTCATCAAAGATGGAAACCTGAACCCTACTCGTCTCACAAGGACTTGGAAAGAAAGTGAGGGCTCCTCACTTCCTAAAGAGATCAGAGAAAACCCCAACTATCAAGAGGGCATTCTCGTAAAAGTCACAAGAGAGAAGGTGAAACTCTACCATCTAGGAAAGAGAAGATCTCACTGTACTGAGCTCCCCTACTCTGCTGCCATGCAGTCGATCTTCGGCTAAATCAGCCCTCAGCACCCATACCTCATCATTTGTGTATCACGAGTGATGAGGTATTTCCTATAATCAAAAAAATTCTACTTTTTCCCCTGATTTGCCACAGCATCCATCATTTTTTTTACCTCTTCAGGATCGCCAAGGAAATAATCCTTTACAACCTGCATATTATCATCAAATTCAAAAACATACGGCATTCCATTTGGCAAATTGAGTTTTACAATTTCTTCATTACTCATTCCCTTAAGAACTTTGATAATTCCTCTCAAACTATTTCCATGAGCAGAAACCAAAATAACCTCGTCCTTTTGCACTGCAGGCAAAATCGCCTCTTGCAAATATGGCAAAGCACGATTTACGCAGTCTTCAAGGGATTCTGTCAACGGCAAAAGTCCAGCATCCACCTCAGCATAACGAGGATCATTGTGCGGAGCGCGTTCATCAGATGCATCTAATGCAGGAGATTGCACATCATAGCTTCTTCTCCAGAGCAAAACCTGATCTTCTCCATATTTTTGTACCGTTTCCGCTTTATTAAGCCCTTGAAGTGCTCCATAGTGCTTCTCATTGAGTCTTCGAGACTTTTCCACAGGAATCCAATCCAAATCCATCCCATCGAGCACCGTATTCAAAGTTTTTACCGCTCTCTTGAGATAAGAAGTAAAAGCTCTTTTTACCTGAATATTTTCTTCTTTCAAAAGTTTTGCAGCTTTTTGAGCCTCAGCAATCCCTTTTTCTGTCAAATCTACATCTGTTCGCCCTGTAAACCTATTTTCCTTGTTCCAAGTACTCTCTCCATGACGAATCAACACCAATTTTCTCACCATTATTATCAAAAAAAATATATAAAATCTGAATCTTCAGTTTGAAAGCCCTTTCTCATTGATCAGACTTTTCTGTTTTTTATTATACAAAAAACCCCATCTTCTCGCAAGCAAAACTCATCAACTAAAACTTGACATTTATATTATTTTATGTAAAATTTTTGTATTTATTTTTTTACCAACTACGATCATGACTTTAAAAAACACCATCAACTCTACAAAAGAAACTCTCAAAAAACAAGCTAAAAACCTCGCCCTCTCGACAGCTATCATCGCCTCACTCACAGCCTGCGGACCATCAGACAAGAAGACCGAAACAACTACACCTACAGACAGCACAAAAACTGAGGTAGTAGCTAAAGATACTGTTCAAAAAACAGAAAGTAAAGTTGAAAAAAAGAATGAAGGGCAGAAAGAAATCAACTCAATGGAAGATCTAGATGACGAAACTCTAGCAATGTTCGATGAATGGGATTCTATACATAAAGAAGAACAGAAAAAGTTAGAAGAACAAACAAGCAAACAAACCCCACGAGAAGTACTTGGCATTACAAAAAAAACTTACGAAAGAGGTTTATCAGAGATAAAGGAAAGTGAAAAACTATTAGAAACATTATATAACGACAAAACAATGCGAGAAACAAAAGAAGGTCTTGAGCTCATAAAAAAAGCAATTGACAACTACAATGGAACAAGAAAACTCATAAACAGACCTGCATCTCCTAAAGCTCAAAAAATCATCAATCACTACAACCAAAAAAAACACGAACTTGACAACTAATATTTTCTAACAAAAAACAAGAATGGGATCAGTAGAAAATAAAAATCAATCTGCAAAAGAACAACTCAATTCAAAAGCAGAATCAAAAGAACAAAAAAATACTCGCTTTGCACAAACTATAACAGAAAAAGCATTTAAAGAATTTTCTATTGATGAAAAAACAAGTATTGCTGCACTCATCAATAAATATCTAAAACTCCCTAAAGCAATGGAACCAAGGGAACTTTTTCAGAAACTCGTAGAAATCAAAAAAAATAACCCTAATAATCCTAGACTTGCTCAAATCATCATTAACGAGCTTAAAAAAATAATTAACAGAAAAGAAAATGATTTAAGAGCTTTACAAATTAGAAATGAGGGGAAAATATTAAACTGAAAAAAGAATCCCATCGAAAATCAAGGAGGAAATCTAGCTACAAACGATAAAAAAATCAACAAAGGACTTAATAGCCGAAGCACGGATAGAATAAAACTACAAAAACAAGTTGAACACCTCAAACAACTCCAATCCTCCCTCAAACCTGAGTACCAACCTACTCAAGCACAAATCACAGCAAAAGTCCAGTCACTCTCTCCAGAGACCAAAATAAAACTCAAATCTAGCGGCCTCTCAGAAACCGACTACGCAAAGCTCCTCGCATCCAAAGACTCCCTCTTCTCTGCTAATGACACTTCTCAAGAGTCTCGTGACTTCCTTGACTCACTCAAAGAGCTTAACCAGTCTCTGGGAATCCGCGACCTTGATCAGATGCCCAATAGCTTCTCCGTAGACAAGCAATTCTTCAAAGACAATCCAGATCTAGTAAAACACATTTGAGAAAGCCAAGACTTCAAAGCGCTTGACAATTCCTTTGACCTCTCTTGGCTCAAGAATTTCAAAGAAGTCTCTACATTTGTAGAAAAATTTGGTGATGAAAATCTAAAAAGACTAAAAAGTCAGATTTCACCTTTTTTTGACGAGGAATGAAGACTCAAACAACTTACCCCTGAAGAGAAAAAAATCTTTGAAACTTTTTTCTCGAGTTTTCAAGCGATCAAAGAGCAAATGACCTGAGTCAGCACCAATATGCTCAAAGCCTGAGCTATGCAGGCTCCCATTGTCGCACTCTATCACTACCTAGATCAAGACAGCATTGGCCTAGAAAACCTCAATCAACAAAATAGACAATTCTGAGATCGTACCGACATTCTCACCGAGTGAGAGGACAAAATACTCAAATTCTCTGGGAAAATCGACAACAAGCCGATCAATTTTTACTTCAACCTCAATACAGGGAAACTCCAATGCGATGATCACCTCAATTTTAACAAGGATCAAAACCGCATTAGCATAGGAGAAACCACAAGGACGGACCTCAATATCCAGCTCCCTAGCCAACAAGACCTTATCACCCTCCTCCAAGAAACCCTCACCCCAGAAACCCAGCAAGAGCTCCTCAAAACCTCATCCAATATGCAAGAATATCACCAAAATCTCAATCAACTCATCTCCTCTACTCTGGAAGGAAACTTCAATTTCGATCCGCTCATCCGTTCTCGCATCAGTATGCAGACCGAAAAAAACCTGACTTCTCAGGAGTTTTCTGCTGACTTTCTCCCACCTCACATCTCCAGCCAGCTTCAAGACGAGAGAATCATCAACAACAATCCTCAAATCAAAAAACTCTTTCAAATTCTAGATTTTGTCTCAGAAAACTCCACCACTGATCAACTCATTTCTATGAGAAAAAGTTTCAAAAAACTGACTTCCCTCATCTCTTCTCGCCAAGAGCTCGAAAAAATAGCCGATCCTATCATCAAAGAACAATTTATCAAACTTCATGAAAGTCTTCAGAACACCTCGACCATCGCAAACCGAACCGAGACTATGTTCAGTTTTTTACAAATTTTCCTTAAACAAGACTTTAGTAAAAACGAGTTTAATCCTCAGACGCTCACCAAAAATGATATTTTCGATTTCATTGATTTAGAGAACTTCCTCAAAACCCCACTTCTTGACAAAGATCTCGCCACATCTCTCTACTACAAAAATTTCTCTGAACCGTTCAATAAACGGTACTTTGCCAAGTCACAAAACCTTACAGAAAACGATGCACAAACTGCGGATAAACAGCTTGAAGCTGAACTTCTAGCATTCGCTTAGCGTTTTTTCTTGATTTTCTATCTCAAAACTCTACACTCAAAGTGTTTATGTCATTTCTCAATGTAAATTTTACAAAAGATGAAAAAAATCTGACTCCAAAAAACCTCGTTCACCTCTAGACAAGCAAGTGCTCATCGAGCTTTGCAAATTTTAGCGATAAGTTTTTTGATACTTGGATTTGGATTTTTTGGATTTTATCATAGATTGACGAGCTGGCTCTTTTCTCCCAACAAAATTGATATCTTCCACGACCTCAATCAGATTTCTTTCTATTTTTCTCTTGTCGATCAGGAATTAAGTAGCCAAATTCAGACACTTGACACCGTTATTCAGTCTTATCTCAAAGGAGAAAATGTCCTCAAGACCAAGGAAGCTGAAATCCTCCAACTCCGAACTTACGCCAAAGATCACAAATCTTATCTCAAAAGAGTTGGATTTTCCAATTATGAAAAAGCTTTTACCATGCTAGAAGATGCCTGGCCTCTTAGAGAAGAAATTTTCAAACTATTGGGAAAAGATCAGTCTTTCAATTACCTTATCCCACTACAAAATAGCAACGAATCTCGCCCAAATGGTGGATTCTTTGGATCTTTTGCGTTTGTGAGTCTCTCCGGTGGACATATTACCCAAATGCAAATCATCGACTCCTATCTCCCAGACTACATCGCTCCAAATGCTCGTCTAGACTTACCAAATCGATATATTGATGCCTATGGGACCAAGCAAGTATGATTTATTGCAGGGAATAAGTTTGGTTTTACCGACAAAGATGGGAAAAATCTGAAACTCCTCTATGAAAAAATCTTCAATATCGGATTTGACCCTCAGAGAAAAGAAAAACTCTTCAATCCTACAGCTCGAAACCAGCTCTTTGCAAAAAATATCAAAGGAGTGATTTTCCTAGACTCTGAACTCATAAGTCAGCTCTTGCCTTCATTCCGTAGCAAGGCACGAGAATGGCAATTTATCAATGCAAATATCGATATTATCAGAGGAGAAAATCGTAGCAACAAAAAAGAACTCTACATCGCAGATCTCCAAAAATACCTCAGAGCCAATGCACTCAAACTCGCAAGTGCAACGCTCAATGATTTTCAAACCATGCTACACAAATGATATATCAATATCTATCTGTCCAATACCACACCTCAAATGTGGCATTTCCTCGATCAGCGAGATCTAACTACCGTCTACAATCAGAATTTTCTCTACTTTTGGGGAACCAATATCGCAGGAAACAAGTCAGACGCCTTCCTCAAAAAACAGATCGAAATCCTGGATCCAAATGGGAAAGTAATCCTTTCTACCGAAGATAGAAAACTCAAAATCACCGACCTACCAAGCGGAAAGTATCAGCTTGCTATCAACTATACTTTTGATGTTCCCAAAACCTATACCGACTCAATGCTCGCTCTCCAAAAAAAATACCACATCACCATGACCGATAGGGAAAAATATATTCTCGCACTACAAGATTTCAGTTGAGATCCTACCGCTCCAAGATATCGCCAGCTCAGCCAAGAAACCATCCATTTCCCATCTCACCGAACACTCTGAGAAATTAGATGAGAACTCTCTTATCCAAAAAAGTTTAAATCTGACTTTTCTCAGGCGATCACCTTTCAAACCACAATGCACACCACTCCAGAAAATAAAAGGATTACTATCGATTTTACTATTCCTTAATCTCCATGCTAAAACTCGTCCAAGGCTACTACCATTTCCTTGCTCTAGGAAAATTTATGGAAGGATTGATTCTTTCAAATGATCTCAGTACGATTGCTATGGATTATCCAATCAAAACCTGAGAAAAATCATCTTTTCTCCTCAAAGAATCTCTCCTCAAAAATCTACTTTCCTCTCTCAACGCACATCCTGACCAAAGGAATATTTACGGCTACCTGACTGAAATCAGCGCATTCAAAGGCATCTTTTCTACGATCAGAGAACTTATCGAAACTTCTCTTCCCTTTCGTAACTTCCTCAAACATCAGCTTCAAGACCAATATTTTCCCTTTGAACAAACGATCAGATTTCTGAGAAATGTACTCAATCATGCCACTACGGGGGATCTCCTTATCAAGCTTGAAGACTATGATATCCAAAAAGACTATATCCTCTCACCAAAAATTCAGAGAGTAAATAACCTCAAAGGTTCCGCACTGATCAAATTTGATTTTACCTATATCAACTATATCAAGGAACGAAAAGGTAGCTCAGAATATGGCATCTCATTTTCAATTGACTTTGCAAAACTAAAGCCTTGAATTCCACTAGAAAAGCTTATCTCTCGACACAATCTCTACTTACTCGCAGAGCTCTGCTTCAACCTTTCTCAAATCGCCCAATATCAATCTGCCACACAGAAAACGCAAAAAACCACACCTATTAAAAAAGAAAAGAACACAAGAACAATCAAATTTCAAAAAAAATCTCCTTCAAAAAAAGAAAAGTCTGACTCCAGAGGATAAACCCTGATAAAGTCAGACTTTTTTATTGCTTTTTTTATTTCAACTTTTTATTCCATCTCATTACTTGCCAATAGGAAACTCCCATCAAAATAAGCATCATCACAATAATTTCCACTACTCCAACTGCCAAAATTTCAAACACGACATCAGCAATTGCATTCACCAAACTAAAGTTAAACACCGAAGCAAGATAAGTTTCAATTCCTAGACTCGCACCGATCAAAAGAAGTACTGCTAATACAAACGCCATTCCCAAGGAGAGAAATATCACTCTAAGAAATGGTTGTGCAATCTGTTTCGTAGTAGCTCCCAAGAGCTTTTTCGCCTGAACATCCTTTTTAAAGTGTTCAAACATCGCCTGCAAGAAAAATACCGCAAATACCAAAACACTAATCCCCATCAAACCAACAATCAAATATCCAAACGACTGCAAAACATTTGAAAGGTTAATAATATTCAGCACTCTCTTTTCCTGAGTCTTTACAACATTATCAGAGAGATCATTCATATTGATGATAGCGTCCTTATTTTTCTCAAGAATTTGTTTCATCTCTGCAAACTGATCAGCTCCAGCATAGTTGATATACAAAGTCGAAGGCATAGGATTTTCCAAGTTATATTTTTTCAAAGTCTTTGTCAAATCCTCTACTCTCCTCTCCACAAACTTGAGAGCATCTTCCTTAGACGTGTAGTTAACTTTGAGTCCCTTGCTTTCTAGCTCTGTCTTAAGCTGAACAGCCTGTTGTTGCTGACTTTTGCCATCTTTGAGATAAATATAGACTCCAAGCTTACTCTTCATCTGATCATTAAAATTTTGCCCCTGAAAAGAAATTCCTAAAAAAATATTCATAATAAAGAGCAAAAATCCCATCAACAAACTTACAAGAACAAGAGGAATTCTATAAGTTCTTACTAAAGTTTCAGTATCTTTTTTTACAACATCAAGTTTAAAAAAATTTGCTTTCATTCGTTATTTGGTACAAAAAAGGTAAAAGTCTGATTTTTGATCTTATTTTCTCCATTGAGACAATCTTCATAGATCTCATCTCTATTTTCTAATCTGAAAAGTCTGGGTAGCTTTGATAAACTTTTCAAATAAAGTAATTTTATTTTCATAAAAAGGCAATTGCTTATCTACAAACTTAAGCTTTTTTTGATGCTTGTTAAAATAACCAATCATCTGCTGTGCATACTTATAATCCTGCTCCAAAATTGAAACCTGAATCAAGTTATAAATCACCTCAGCATCAAGCGCATCCATATTAAAGGCATCTTTCAAATATCTCATACCCTTTTCTCTATTTCCATACCAATATTCACAAAGCCCGTAGCATCTCAAGATTTCGTGATTATTCGCGTTGGTCATCTCCATAGCTTTCGCAAGGTATGATCTAGCTGTTTTCCAGTTATTCTTTTCCATCTCCAACAGCCCCTTGATATACAATCCCAAAGGATCATTGTTCTTTTTTTGCGCATTGAGAAAGTCTACTGCTTTGTCTGCTTTGTCGATCGCCCCTTTGCGAAATTGAATATCAGCAATTTGCAAGATCGCATCTTCATTATGCGGATCACGAGTCAAAATTTTATTTACTTTTTGAATTGCCTCATCAAACTTTCCTAGTTCTTTAAGCTCTTCAATTTCATCAATAAGAGAGTCAGGAATGTACACCATCATAGTCATATTTTTTGGATATAAATTATTACTTCAAGTGTACTCATAATCCTCTCTTTTCTCAATTTTTTAAAACACATTTGATCCTATTCCCCTTTACATTTCATCAAAAAGATATAAAAAAAGAGAAAGAAAAAATCCTAACAAAACTTCCTCCATCTCTTTACAGATAATTACAACACTTTCAAAAGAAAGGCTCTAAAATGATTTTTCTTAAAGAGCTTCTAATTTTTTATACTATCCACAGCAGTTCGCTTTCCTTCTGACAAATTTCCCAATAAAAAGTTTCAAATTCTGATTCTTTGAAGATCGATCACCTCATAGCCCAAAACCTTAAAAATCCTTCTAATATGCCTCTTTTTTCACTCATTAAGAACTATCCCTACTTTACCAGCCCCCTTGGGATACAATGAAACTACTCTCAAAACCTCTCATTCATGTCTAATTCCATCCAAAATGCGTTTTTCAAGTTTTCGATCAAAAGGGCGATTAAGCTCTACCAAATATTCTTTGGTGATCTGTTTACTAGGATGCTCAAACTCATGTACCATCTGTGGATCTGAAGCCAGCAAAACCAATCCTCTACTTTCTTTATCTAACCTCCCAATATAATAATACTTTTTTCTAAAATCCTGAGGCAAAAGTTCATAAAAAGTACGATTATGAGGATCAGCTTTAGAACAAGTATATCCCATCGGCTTATTGAAAAGTAATAAGGGAGGATACTCTAAATTCGCCGCCTGTTTCTCCTTATAAACTACAGAAATTTTCAAAGAAGGAATAGAAATCTGATCTCCTGAAGAAAGTTCTGCCTTATAATTTTCTACTATTTTTTGATTGATAAAAACACCTCCCTGATCAATCAAGGAAATAATCTGTCTTCTTGCTACCCCATATTCTACCTGCAAAAGAGTTCTCAATAGCATATCAATACCAAAAAATTAAAAAAAAGAAGAGCTACTTAAAGTTCCTCCTTTTCTATCTTGCAAAGAAACTGCAAGTAATCATTCTCTTTAAAATACTAATAACTATTCAGCACTAGCTTCTACTACAAAATCACCAGTAGCAACTTCAGCAGTCTCTTCATCTCCTGTAGTTCCAGAAACTTCTACTGCTTCTCCAGACATTGTGTCTACATCACCAGTCATAACTTCAACCATTTCCATTCCTGTGTTAACATCTCCTGTAACGATTACTGGTTCTTCTGTGTGAGTTCCACATCCAGCCAATACAGCAACACCTGCCAACGCAGCAACAGCCAACATTTTCTTTGTCATTTTCCTAATCCATAATAAATATAAAAATATGAACAGAGTTTGTTATACAAAAATTGACAATAAATGCAAATGATTTTACAACTTTTTATACAAAAGGAGCTAAAGGTTCTTTTTGATTGAAAATATAAAGCATTTTTTTATACTCAACTCCACCTTTTACCTATTTTTTAAACGCTTATGCATACACTTACTCTTTGAGAAATTTGGCAACAGCACCCAGAACTTATCCTTGGATTTATAGGGACAATTATCATTATGCTAATCCTAGACCTCTTTGTTTTTCATAAAAAAGCACATACCGTATCCAATAAAGAAGCCCTAGGATTTACTCTCTTCTGGATTGCATTAGCTATGGTATTCTCAGGAGTTTTCTATTTTGAATATGGTTTTGAAGCGTTCAGTCAGTTTCAAGCAGCCTATTGGATTGAAAAAGCCCTCTCCGTAGACAACCTCTTTGTCTTTATTCTGGTTTTTAGCTTTTTTAAGATTCCTTCTAGATACCAACATGAAGTACTCTTTTATGGGGTACTTTGAGCAATCATCTTCCGTGCAATCTTTATTTTTGCTGGAGTAGAAATCATCAATCATACCTACTTTACCACAAATCTCCGAGGACTCCTTAGTGCTCCACTTGAGATCAATCCAATTATGATTGCCTTTGGAATATTCCTCCTCATCGCTGGAATCAAGTCTGGACTCCCTCAAAGAGAAGAAGTCAAAAAAATTTCAGATGGACTCGGATACAAACTTATCAATAAATTTTTCAAAGTTAGTCCAGAAATCCACGGTGATAAATTCTTCATCGTACAAAACGGGATCAAAATGATTACTCCTCTCTTGGTTGCATTGATTATCATTGAAATCACAGATCTTGTATTTGCTATTGATAGTATTCCTGCAATCTTTGCTATCGCACCAGATAGTCCGTTCGTACTCTATACCTCCAATATTTTTGCTATTCTTGGGCTAAGATCACTATACTTCTTGCTTGCCAATTCTCTCAACATCTTTTCAAAGCTCAATTATGGACTCGCAGTTATCCTCAGTTTCATCGGAATCAAGATGATCATTATGCCACGAATTCATGTACCAGTTGGACTTTCCCTTGGAGTTATTGTTGGAATACTTGCTCTGACCATCGCATGGTCTCTCTGGAGCAATAAACACGAACATGATCAACACAATCAAAACTAAAAATCTGACTCTCTCCTTCGAGAGTCTTTTTTTTAATAAAAAAGAGGAAATTACTCCTCTTTAATCCAATCAACTCAATCTATAAAATACCCTCCATTATAGCTGTCAGACTTAACCTTCCCAACAATAGAGATTTTCTGAGGAATATGTCAGACTTCTTCACCTTTTCCCCACATCATAATTACAACGGTCTTTTCTCAAAATTGTCCATAAATCTTCAGATGATTTGATTTTTTTCAAATAGCCTCCACTCTCGCTACCTTGATATGCTCAAACATAAACAAAGGCTCCTGATTCCCCTCTCAAAAAGGTGCCAACAATGCAATATCCCTAAGCTCCTCATCATTCCATTCATGATCAAGCAAAACTGTGTCTACTTGAGTTACTTTTTCAAGCTGATCAGAGGTAATTTCTCTTTGACAATAATCTTGAAAAATCTGAATTACATGATCAAGATGATCTAATCCAACAGTCAATCCCCCAGCTCACCTATGCCCTCCAAACCTAAGGAGATACGGTGCCGCAGTAGAGATCATATCAATAACACTAAAATACCCAGGCCCTCTAAGCGAAGCAACAGCATGACCTTTATCTATATCAATTTTAAACACAGCAGAAGGTTTATTGTACTTTTCAGTAATTCTCCCCGATACAATACCAACAATTCCCTCATGAAACTCTTCATCACACACATACAAAAAAGTCTGATCTGGATCAACTCTTTTTTCCGCTATCCTAAATGCTTTATCTTGAAGTCTTCTTCTCTCAGTATTAATATTTTCAATTTTTTCAATATATTGGATTTGATCTGCAGTTTCACAAAGCAAAATTCTCAAACTATCATAAGGACTTTCTATCCTTCCTCCAGCATTAATCCTTGGTCCAATAACAAATCCAATATGATAGGTATCTACATTCTCTTTAAGATTCAATGCCTCTAAAAATCCCATCAACGACTTCGGCATAAGTTCAGGATTCTTATTAATAATTTCCAAACCTCTTTTGACGATTACTCTATTTTCTCAGACTAAGGGAACAATATCTGCAACAGTCCCTATTGCCACTATCGGCAAAAAGTAATTAAAAATCTGATTCTTTTTTTCGTTGGTAAATGTAGATTTAGCCAAAAGTGCATTAATCAACTTAAATGCCACTCCAACACCCGCAAGTCCCTTAAAATCATACTTTGGAGAAACTTGTGGATTAATCACAGCGACAGCCTCAGGCACTCTATCCAAAGCATGATGATGATCAGTAATCACTAGATCTATACCAATTTGCTTAGCATACTGGGCTTCGTTGACAGAGGTAATCCCATTATCTACCGTAATTACAAGCTGAACTCCCTTTTTCTTCATCTCATCTAAATGCTTATTCTTGAGTCCATAACCATCCTGTAAACGATCTGGATACATCACACTAATATTACTATACCCCAAAAAACGAGTAATAAATCTATATACACAATAACTCGAAGTCACCCCATCTACATCATAATCCCCAAAAATCATTATTTTTTCCTGCCTTTTGAGTGCATCAATAATCCTCGCAACACCTTTGTCCATATCATTGAGCAAAAAAGGATCTTTTCGATAATCAGAAAAACGAGGATTCAAAAATAAAGCAGGATCATCACTGACCTGCCTCACTGCCAAAAGCCTTTCCAAAAGCGAAAGGTTATTATCCTGATTCAAAATCTCGTATTTCATTGACATCTCGTAAGTTAAATTGATTGCGCGTGAAGGCAAGTTTATCAACTCAGCAAAAAAATGCAAGTCAATTAAAAAAACAAAATAAAAAAAGACCAAAATCAGACTTTAGCCTTGTTTTATATTGATTTTTATAAATAAATTCATTATATGTAAGTTATAGCATCTCATCAATAAAATTTTACAGTATCATATTGAAAAAAAATGAAAAAAATCTGATTGCTTTTTTTGTTGGTCTCTCTTCTCGGAGCTTGTTCACAAAAACCAATGCCTAAACCAGAGCAAGTTTCTTCAATATATACGATTTCATCTTGAACTCAGCAATCAACTCCTGAACGAAAAGATGATCCAAATATTCCCAATTGTGAACCACTTGACCTGAAGCCAATAAATCCTGAGGAGATCATCAATATCGACGATGTAGTGGAGAACTGTAAGTATGAGACGGGACATATTTTGTATTCGGATATTGGAGCTTGATCAAACTTTCCCGTGATAATCGACTTTTGGAAATGAAATATCACAACACAAGACTCATCAATTAAAGACGAGCCACCTCTTTGTGAATATTGAGAAGAGAAATATTATCCTTTGAAAGAAAATGAATCAGCTATTATAAACTTCATTAAAAAATACAAAATCCAGGAAAATCCTTACTTCAACAGCATTAATCTCCATGGAGAATTAGATGAGAGATCCGTTCATCGATACTTTAACTGCAAAGAATCTAAACTGTGTAAGAAACTGATCGATATTTCTTATGGAGCAAATGAAAAACATTATTTTTTCCGCATAAGTGAACAAGAAGAATATCTTATGATAGATAATAAAAAAGTATACACTGTCTGAAATTTTATTCATAATGAATCTGATAATGTTGAAACAAATATTATCACAGAATCACCTCGAGTAGTAAATAAACTTCAATGAGATAATCTTATTGTAAATAAATATACTAATGGAAAACTATTAGAAAGATATAAATCAAATCCTGAATTAGTTGATAAAGATTTCAAAAGAACGGGAGATAATCCTGTCATATGAACTTTTCAAATCAAAACTTGCCAAATTCCACTATAGAAAAAACTCTCTAGGAAATACCTAGAGAGTCATTTTTTATTGATATTCTGACCTATCGTTTGGATTAGGATTACGATAAAAGCAAAAATCTTTAGCTTTTTTGACTCTATTGATAGCATAATGTGAAGTCAGATTCCATTGATTAACATCTCGAAAATATATTCGATCTTTATCATCACCTAGATATTTGCTATATTGAATACCACCATTTATAAAATTTTTCCATCTAAAGCCCCCTCTATCGTCAACATAATCATCGGTAAAATCAGGATCTATACTATAACTAAATGTGGCATCATCAACTGGGAACTTAAAGGGAAATGAAACTAAATATCCGCTACTATATCCGACCAAAGCATCTACCGCTTGTATTCATAAGAACTGAAAAGGAAAATAATTCTCTAACTCTCCTTTTACAACAGGAATATCTGAATAAAGATACCAATACTTTTTTGTAGCTCCTCAATAAATATCACTAATTTCAAGAAATGGAGTCAAATCTTTTGGAGCTTGTGATACTCATGCAAAAGGGAGCACTTGAATAGCCCAACTTTTATCATTGGTATATAAAGGATAATCTCTGAGAATTTGCTGAATTGCTCAGTTGTCATCTTTTATAGTAATTAGATGTCATCTTTTTCCTTTATAGTGGCTTTTTGGTGTTTTAGTGCAGACTACACCTGAAGAATAAGAGGACTTGAGCATAAAAACTTTTCAAGAAAAAGCTGAAGTCTGACTTGGTTCGATGATTCAAGATCAGATTTTTAGCTCTTTATTTTCTAAAAATTTCTCTCAAGAGAGAAGCTCTAAAGATGGATTTTTGTTGCTTCATATCTGTTGTAGTACCACAAAGCATAGAATTGAGCATCCAATTAAGAGTACTGATATTTTTCACTGCATAGATAGGTTTGATTTATAAAATAAATCCCCTTGAAGTATACTTCAAGGGGACAAAGTAATACATTTCAATTATTTTTACTTTTTCTTTTGAACATGAATAAAGGCATCAGGAAAGCTTAATCCTCGATATAAGCGTCGTGAATGGTACTTTAATCGCTTACCAGCTGAAGGATTGTTGTATTCGGTGATCACCACAGTGTTGCGATCAATAACTTGATTGACAAATGCAACATGATTGGAGCCCCACCAAGCAATATCTCCTGCCTGAGGTTCTAAATCATGAGAATACCCATTTTTAGAAAGAACTTCAAGCCAATGACTTGCATTACCGAGCTTATTAGTCTCTGATGTGCCATACATACCATTGAAAAATCCTTTATCGGTTTTCCACATTTGATTGACTTTAAAAGCAACCCAGCTAGTACACCAGCGCGTGATAAATTTTCAAGGATCTGGCTGTGAGGAATTACCATTTGGCCACAGATAATCATCACCTACAGGAGGAACCGGTAATTCCACATTGACAGAGAGTCCAGGTTGAGAAATCCTTGTATATCCCACTGATCCAAACCTCTTCACAAAGAATGCATAAGAATACTTACCTTCTTGTTGAAAGATTCGCTGAATCTCAAAGCTAGATCCTCGCTTATCCATTTGCTGATAGACAATATTGCCCTGCGGGGAAAAGTACTTGATCCATACTTCAATCGTATTGCCATCTGAGGGGACTACTCTAAACTTGTAGTAATCCGATTGGATGCCTACAGGAGTAGGAATCACGTACTTGGAAGCAATGAAAACATCATAACTTCCCTCACTCCATCCTGGAGAAGTTGTTTCCAAAGATCGTGCTGATGATCTCGTTGCAGGAGCAACCTGCAGAGAATCCACTACCTTAGCAACTTGAGGAACGGGCTCTGACATCTCTTGATCACATGCAGAGAAGCTCCCTAGGATAAATAATCCAAGAAGTACTTTTGCAAATCCTTTGCACTTTGCTAAGACTTGCTCTATGAAATACTTTCGTACCATAAAATCTAATTTTTTATCTTTTTATTTACTGATAGTTGTTTAAGTATCTCTTGATATTCTGGCTGATACTATTTCCATAGTTTTCTTTCTCTCCTTGAGAGATGTAAGGCAAATCTTCTTAGCTCATTGGTTTTTAACTTTTTTAAAATTTTTATTTATTAGAGAATATAGTATAAGAATCGAATCTCAAATATCAAGAAAAATCACCCTCAAAAAAAAGACCAAAGTCAGACTTCAGCCTTGTTTTCTTTTTTCTCTCTAAACTTAAATATTCTTAAAATTATAAATTTCTGAACCATTGATCATATCATTCTTATCTCCGTTGAGATTTTCATTTGCCTGAACGATTAAAATCTTATCATCAAGAGAAATATTCCCCTTAAAAATAATTCTAATCATCTCCTTTCCAATTCTCTTAAGATTTTCATAGTTGAAAGACTGAGAAATCTTGTACCCCTTTGTTCCCCAAACCAAACTAAAGAATCTATAAGTATCTGTCGACTGAGTAAAGGCAAGAATTGGAATGTTCGGACTCAAAGAAGCAAGTCTTGCTGCGGTATATCCATTATCACTAAAACAAATAATCGCAGTAATATCAAGCTCTTTAGTTGTCCTAAATGCATTATAGATAATATAATCTCTCACTTCAAATTCCCCCTTCTGATCAAATCTTACCAAGTCTTTTGGTTGCATAGTATCCTCCAAGGTACTTAATGCATCACCAACCTTTTCTATAGAATCATATACATCATCTTCCCAAACAAAAGTTTCCATCAAGACTCCATCGATTCCTTCATTATACAAAGGAGCAATTCTTGTATTAAAATACTCAAGATAACCCTCTCCATATGGCACTTTAGAAAGGGAGAGCAAAACAGGTTTCCCCATTTGTTTAATCTGTCTAATAGTAGACAAAACAACTTCAGAATCATTCTTACACTCCTCAAACATATCTGGAGCAAAAATAATTCCATCAGAAGCCTCTACCACTTCTACCAAATTCTTGAGTCAGGCTTTTGTTTCAATTTTTGAAAAAACCTTCATATTTTTTGCATTATTCCAATCTAGGAATGTTCTAAGATTTTCAATCTGCTCTGCATTACTTGCACAAGCCAATCCTATAATATGAGCACCATATTCTAACCCCCAAAGGATATCCTTCTTGTCCCTCTCACTCAGATTAAAAAATTCTGCATCCAATCCATCGAACAAAATTCTATCAAAATGCAAAAGTTCATTACGACTTGCTTTTACCACCTCTGTTTCAGCAATATCTCCATAAGCTCTCGTCACTTTAAAAACAATACCACTTTGCTGCGCATAAATTTCATCACCCTCATTGAGATTTCCAAGATCTGCATAGTCCACATAAATCTTTGCATCAGTATCCTGAGTATATTCTGAGTACTCAAAAACTAGTTTATCTCAGACTTTAACGGGGATATTTAATGTATTTTTTACTCTAATATCGATCCCTTTCGTCTCCAAAAGAATTGTCTTGCTATTATCCAACTTCATCAAGGTATCAATATACTTTTTATTATTGTCATCATACCCCTTTGAAAGCGTAATTCTAAAAACATCCACCATATTGATGATTTTAGAAAGAACTGTTTCTTTCGCCAAAGTAGGACTCACTCCAGCAATAATTTTGGTAAACCTAAAGTTATTCATTTCACTCACACAAAAAAAGAATTAAATATCCGCTTTCACGGCTATAATTTTCAAAAAAAACTTAAAATCCTGACGCAACATTCCACTTATCCTAGACATTAGGGAAGATGATATTCCCAATACTACTCTTAATTATCTACGAGGACAAAACCCTTTCTCCTAATCAAAGTAATAAGCTCCTTAGTATTGATTACAATATTTGCTTGAGAATTAGTCTTTGCATAAAGCAATCCATCATCAACGAGCAATGCCATAGTCTTGTTTGCATATTCCTGAGGAAGCGCAATTACAAGAGGTTCATTTTTCTTATTACCTCCAGCAATATCTACCTTCACATCAAGCAATGGCAACTCTGAAAAGGTTTTTACATGAATCCTAAGTCAGATTTCTTTTTCTAATCCATTAATTCAAGCTCCTCCCTTTCCAATCACCTTTCACTTATAATATTCTGGGACATAAAGTTCAAGTTCACTTCCTTTGATCTGGATATGGAAATCACAAGGCAAGTTCTGACTAAGCTTTCTCTGGATACCCTCTTTTGCATACTCAGAGACTACTTGAGTCTTGCTTGGAGTCTTAGGATTCCCCTTTTCATCTGTCTGGATTGGCATTACTACAACCTGCTCTCCAAAAGTATAGATTTCATAAAGCGGTTTCTTCTGCAAAAAACTGCTTACTACGATCACCGGTCTAGCCAATTCTTCAGAAAGCATTCCTTCTGGGACTTTTGCAGTTAATTCAAGTTGCAATACTTCAGCCACCTGCCCTTTATCAATAAAAAGAACCGTATCAATTACCTGAGGAATAATTCCCATTTCCACACTTCCAATAAATCTCTGAATAGAATCAATTGGCTTAGTAGCATGAATAACTCCGACCAATCCAATTCCTGTCAGTCTCAAATCCTTATAAAGGTTAAAGTCAGGCTTATTTCTTACTTCATCATAAATAGTATAATCAGGTCTAGACAAGAGGAGAATGTCTCTTACCTCATCATGACTACCATAAGTAAACGAATACTGAACAATATCATCATTCAACATCAGATCACGAGGAGATTCAATGGTTTTAATAATATGATTATCAGCATGATAGACATCGATCAAAGCACCTGCAAAAGTTGATTTTCCACTTCCTGGAGCTCCTGAAATCAAAATTCCTTGAGCCTTGTTTCTCAACAAATCAAAAAGTTCTGGATCCAGATTATATTCCTCGATAGTCATTTTTTTCACTGGTCTCACAACGGTCATTTCAATTCCATCTGAGAGCGGAGCATATACAATCACAATTCTATAAGGTCCGACCTGCAGCACTTTAGAAAGTTCTCTATTGATCTCTAAGAAGGCATCTTCTCTGGTCTCTACCTCTCTAAAAAGCTCATCAATCAATGCCAACAGCCCCTCTTTAGTCATAATCTCATTTGGATCAACAACAGGTTTTCGCTCTCCAGGCTTACCTTTTTTACGAAGGATAGGACGATTTGCTTTGAGATGAAGAGACATTGTCTGCTCATCAAAATAATGATCCAATACAAATCCTGCACTATTTACAGCATTTTCACTCATTTTTGTTTTATTTAAGGATAAAAGTTCTGCTTGGCAGTTAATTTTCAAAATTCTAGCTTCTTCCAGTATTTTGAAATTCTCCTTAAGTATATCTTTTTAAGCAAAAAAAAACAAAAAAATCTGATTTTTTTCACTTTTTTTCATTTTTGGTTGAAAAAAGAAAGATTATGTGCTGGTATATATTGATTTTTTTTCATTTTTCAATATAAAATAGCTATACAGGAAAAAGTTCCTAGTTTTTACCGCTATTTTGTACCTATGTTTTTTCATTTCATCGGGATCAAAGATATTTCTGAAAAAAACTACACCCTCGATCTCCTCTTCGAGGCTGAAGATATCTCACAGATTAAAGATTTTCTCAATTTTCACAAAGCAATTACCCTTTCACTTGAAGAATACACTCAAGATCCACAAAACTTTGGATCTGTTTATATGGTCATCCAATTTAAAGAGTTCCAGTTCAAAATCATTACCCAATTTGACTCTGTACAATCCTGTCTTGATAATGTCATCCCACTTGAACTCACTCTCATCGAAGTAAACGATACAAAAAGCCCGCTCTCCCCTATCGAATACCAGGATCTTATCGTAAAATGAAATCAAACACATCAAGCAGAACTCCAAAAAATTAGAGAACAAAAAGAAAAAAAACAAAAAGCTGAAGCAAACCTTAGCGATCCTCGTCTCCAAAAAGCCTACCACGCTATCGAGGAAATCATCAATCAAATTGAACAAGTACAAGCCATCTGAGGAGATAAAATCGAGCCCATAACAAGAAAAAAACTTGAAGACATGAGATGAATTATTTCAAAGCTCCGTCTTGCTACCAATTACGATAAAATTATTGAAGACCTCCATAAAGCTATGAACCTCATCGTAGCTACCCAAGATTTTCTCCTCGAAAGACTCGAATCTGACAAGATTTTCCCTATCTTTGAATGAACACAAGTCAACAATACAGAAATTATCAGAGAACAAACAAGACTTGCAAAAGCACAACTTCTCAAAGCCCTTGGAGCTCAGCTCTCCAGAGAAGAATCTATGTATGTTTCCTTAGGTTA